>Ga0209381_1000122_pt1 | contig 225066 bp, 196 predicted proteins | sample DewCreD2012metaG_FD_184111 | JGI IMG/M metagenome (GOLD analysis project Ga0209381, IMG submission 184111) | Hot spring sediment bacterial and archeal communities from British Columbia, Canada, to study Microbial Dark Matter (Phase II) - Dewar... ... | reverse complement strand
CAGATATCCTCAGTCTGCCGCCCCTGCCTCACAAGCTCCCCATGCAGCGCCATCCCCTGCCGTGCCAGCCGCTCAAAACGGTTCGCAAGCAGCGACAGCGAACAGCCCAAAGACCGGCTCATCCCCCTCAGGCTCTCCCCCGCCGCAAGCCGATACAACAGCTCACGGTAGGAGAGAATGCGCTTGAGGTAATAGTGGGTGGAGAATGTCTGCGTGGAAAAACTCTTGCCGCAGCAGCTGCAGCGATAGCGCCGCACCTTCCCGAAGGCCTTGGTGGCATACCAGCCTGTAGCCCAGGCCCAGGGCCTGTCCGGTGCAGCCTTGTGGTAGGCACAGCCCGGATTGGGACAGAAGGCAAACCAGTGCACAGCATACCTCCCTGACCGCAGCTGCGGTCAAAGAGGATATCGCGCTCCATCACTTCTTCACTTCAATTCTTTACACAAGGTTCAGAACACTACCCAATCGATCAGACCTGCCGGTGCGGGCTGTGCTTTGGCATATGCAGCGACAAGGTCAGCAAGCAGAGCAGGTACAGGGAATGAAGGATCGGTAAAGGCTGCATAGTTCTCTTCTTCGCTGTTGACTTCCTTGAGCACGTAATTCATACGGGGAACGATTTTAGCAGCGGAAGAAGGGCGGGCAGACACCAGCTTCCCGAAAGCATCGCCAGAAACCTGCAGATCCGCCTCGCCTCTCACGAAGAGCACCGGCACCCTCAGGATTCTGAACTCGCGGACAGGATCAAAAGCAAGCCAGGACGCAAGCCAGTCCTTTCTAGAAGGTGTAAAAAAATCGGCCAGATCTTCCGGCACGGGCAAAAGCTCTCCCTTTTCCACAAGGTATCGGGCAATCTCCATAGCCTTGTCTCTGAACGATGCATCAGCTTCCGAAAGCGAACTTCTCAAGGCCTCCATAGGACTCTGCCCGCCAGCATCGAGGGCGATGATCCCATCTACCAGCTGGGACAGCTCCTGGGCGCGGTTCAGCGCCGAGGCCGCCATCCATGCCCCTTCGTTCATGCCTGCAAGAATGAGCCTCCCCTCTCTCGGAAGGGAGAGCACCTTCTTAATCACTGCGACAAGGTCCTGGACATGCTGGTCGAACCTTATGCTCGTGCCGGGCGCCTCCATGCGATAGGCTTCGCCAGTCCCCCGGCGGTCGTAGCGGAGCGTAGCGACACCGCGTGAGCGGAGCATGAGAGCCAGCTGTTTGAGCGTATCGGTTCTGCCGGGAACATCGGGATTGTTGCCATTCCGATCGGTCTTGCCAGCACCGGACACCAGAACCACAAGAGGGACTACCGTCCGCTCTTTCGCTTCCAGGTCATCAGGCAAACTTGCAGTTTGAGGCAGAACGAGGCTCGCCGGCAGACTGCCCCCCCTCACCGGAATCTCGATGCGGCGCTCCCAAGAAGGCGTTTCCTCAACCCTGCGCTGAAGATGGAAAGACCCTTTCCAGGAACGGCTCCGTATGGTTCCGACAATACCGCCCGCTACAGTGCTCCCCTGAGGCTTGAAACCGGCGGACCAGTTACCAGAAAAGCTGAGCTCTTCGCCAACCCCTGTCGCGTCGAGGACGAAACTGAGACGATTCTGAGCCAGGGACCAGGAATCGATCGGGTAACCGAACATCGATTGCGAAGGGATATCCACCAGCAGGCCCCGATCCTGTGCCAGGATACGGATTTCGAAATCGGCACTGAAGGTACCGGACTGGCCCTGAAGCGGCTGAAGAGAGAGTCTGCCGCTCCACAGTCCCGGTCCGATTGCCGCTTCGGCAGGAGAGGATGCATCCTGGCAGACCGCAACCCGGGGTATCCCGCACAGCAGCAGGAGGATGACTATCGATATCCCCTCTATGCCAGCACGCCAGAACTTGCGGACTCCCATTCAGCTTTTCTGAAAATGCTCGATCGCATCGAGAAAAAGCCGGTAGACCGTTTCAGCATCCGGACTGCCGTCCACATCCAGAAGCAATCTTCGATCTCCATACCACTGAATGAGGGGTTCAGTCTCCCTGTGGTAAGCCGAAAGCCGGGCCTTGACCGTCTCTTCCCTGTCGTCGTCGCGGATATACAACAGTCCGCCGCACAAGTCGCAGATCCCTTCCTTCAGAGGCGGCTTGTTTACGACATGGTAAATGGCGCCGCAGTTCTTGCAGATCCGCCTACCCGTAAGACGGAATACGATGAGTTCGTCCGGTACCGCAAAGTTGACCGCCGCATCCAGCGATGCAAATGAAGCAAGCGCCTCTGCCTGGCCAATAGTGCGCGGAAAGCCATCGAGGATGTAGCCCCCCGCTGTGTCGGGCTTTTCAAGCCGTTCTCGAACGAGGGCGACCGTCAGTTCATCGGGCACAAGACCACCGGCTGACAGTATCGACTGAACCTTTTTCCCCAGTTCGGTTCCTTCCTTGACTGCAGCCCGGAACATGTCGCCGGTGCTGATGTGCGGAATGCCGAGCCGCTCGGCCGCCATTTTCGAAATGGTGCCCTTGCCCGCGCCCGGAGGACCGAGAAAAACCAGATTGAGTGAGTGTACGTTCATAGCATGATGTATACACCATCATGCACGGGAGAAAAAGAGCACACAAAGAAAAAGAGCATGGGATCAGGCAAGGAACGGCAGATTCTCGATCACTCCTCATCCGAAAGCCAGTTGCGATGCATGCGGTAGCGGAAGATGATTTCCATTTTTTCTCGTATCGCGGGCGTTGGAAGCACAATGGTGAATGCCTGCCTTATTCTGAAATCGGTACTCGATGGAGCCGGGATGATGCCGGGATCGAAGATCATGCACGCACCTTCGGCCTCGATCGTCTTCCGGTATGCCTCCAGGTCGAGATTGTCTCCACGGTTGACGACATGGATGCAGTGGCGCCAGGCAACTCCCGATTCGCGGGCTTCCTTTTTCCATATGCGCATGTCTTCCGCAATGAACCGCGAAGCGACGGGAAGCGTATCCGAACCGATGAGGTGTGTCAGCTCGAGCGTGAGCCCCGAATGCATGCCTATGAATCGACGGACAATCTCGATTGTATCTGCCTGCCGCCCAAGGTCGATAACCTTGATGAAAGGATCAAAAATGCTCTCGATCTGCATTTTGGCTATTGCCAGACGAAAGGCATAGTCCGTCTTAAGGGGTTTTGCCGGATCAGGAGAGCCTTCGGGCACGATGACGACAAAGTCGCTCGAACTCAGTTCCGAAGCAAGAAATCTTACAGCGATGCTGAGGTGGGTAAGCTGAAAAGGATCGAAGGAACCGATATAGATGCAGGGTCGCATTTTCCCATCAATCGCATGAATATTGCGCGGATAATCCGCAAGGAGGGCTGGCCTGAGCAATCCTTGCGCAATTTTCCTGTCGATACCATGAAGCCCTTCTATCAGCATGCGTTCGTAATAGGAATATTCCTTAATCTCTTCGCAGGAAAAATAGCCGGTACTGGAGTTCTGATCGAAAACCCGCTTCAGCTTTCGGGCAGCTGCATCCACGGAAGGATGCGCAAATCGCGCTGGCCACAGGGGCCTGGAACAGGGCAGCGTGCGGTCGCCTTTTCCCGGAATGATCATGAGAAAAGTATTCAATAAAATGTGACGCAATGCAATGGAACCAGAGCAATTTCCCTGCACTTTTTTCCATGATTGTTTATAAGACCGGGCGCTTTATATATATTATTTTATCGAATTAAATACAATATTTTCCTAATGTTGGAATTTCTGAAAAAACTTTCATTTTATAGATAATTTTTTCTTGACAATTCGAAAAATCGTGCGAAAATAATAAATAGCCACCGCACCATCCGTCGTACCTGCATTTGTGGACTGTATTCTGGCAAGGAGGCGCTATGCCACGAATCGCACAAAGCACCAAAGCCCCCGGCATTGATGGGATCGTCGAAGCATTCAAGGACAAGCCGGGTGCCCTGCTCAGTGTCCTCGAAGAGGCACAGCAGCAGGATCCCAAGAAGTATCTTTCCGAAGCCACCCTCAGAAGCATTTCGGAAAAACTCGGCGTACCCCTTTCGCAGGTTTACTCCGTAGCCACCTTCTACTCGTTCTTCAGCCTGAAGCCCCAGGGCTCCCATGTCATCGTGGTCTGCCGCGGAACCGCCTGCCATACGCGCGGCTCCCTATCGCTCCTCAACGAAGCGCTGTTCCGCCTGGGCATCAAGGAATTCAAGGAAGAAGAAGAGAACGCCGTTACCAGCCCGGACAGCTTCGCGACCATACGAACGGTAGCCTGCTTCGGGCAATGCGCCCTTGCACCGGTCATCATGATCGACGGTAAGGTCATGTCACGCATGACGGTCGGCAAGCTCGTTTCGATCCTCGAAAAGCTCAAGAAGGGAGGCGAAGCATGACGACCAGCATTGATCTCGGATTCCTCGCCCGGGAAGGAATGGAACATATCCATGGTGCCACTCCATGGATTTCAATCGGCCTCGGGACCTGCGGCATAGGATCGGGAGCAGACGAAGTCTTCAAGGTCCTGAACGAAAAATCAGCCGGTCAGAATATCCGAATCCGGCGTGTCGGCTGTTTCGGATTCTGCGCGGCAGAACCTGCTGTCATGACCTGGCTGCCCGGAAAACCCGTGCTGTTCTTCACCGATGTCACTAGAGAAAAAGCCCTCAAGATCCTGGGCGGCATGAAAGACCCTGCCGCATATGACAGAATTGCCAGGCTTGCGGAGGCGCGGATCGAAGAATGGGACTTCCGTACTTCGAAAATGGAATTTGGCCGCGGATACGCCCAGCTCCCGCTCTGGAAAGAACTCAGCTTCTTTTCCGGCCAGGAAAAAATTATTCTCCGCGATGCTGGCATGATCGATCCCGAAGACATCACCGAATACATCGCCGTGGGCGGCTATTCCAGCCTGGTACGCGCGCTTACCTCCCTGCCCCCCGAAGCGATCATTGAAGAAGTACGAAAATCGGGCCTCCGGGGCCGTGGAGGAGCGGGTTTCCCGACCTGGAAGAAATGGTCCATCATGCGCCAGTCCCTGATCGACAACCCAGGAGATGGCTACATCATCTGCAACGCGGATGAAGGCGACCCAGGAGCCTACATGAACCGCAACGAGATCGAGTCGGACCCGCACATGCTGCTCGAAGGAATGATCCTCGGTGCCTATGCCATGGGAGCTACCCATGGCGTGGTATATGTGCGCGCCGAATACCCCCTGGCAGTCGAACGCTTGAAAAAAGCGATCGCTGATGCCCAGGCGCACGGCCTGCTCGGCAAAAATATACTGGGGAGCAAATTCTCGTTCGATATCGATATCGTCACTGGCGCGGGCGCATTCGTCTGCGGTGAGGAAACGGCACTTATCGCTTCGATCGAAGGCAATGCAGGACGCCCCAAGCCCCGTCCCCCCTTCCCAGCCCAGCGCGGCCTGTATGGAAGACCTACATCCATCAACAATGTCGAAACCTGGTGCAACATCCCAGTTATCATCGCAAGAGGCGGAGAGTGGTTTGCCGGCTTCGGAACACCGACCAGCACCGGCACCAAAGTGTTCTCCTTCGTCGGCAAAGTACGCAATACAGGCCTGGTGGAACTTCAGCTCGGCAGCACGCTCGAAAATGTCATCTATGGCATATGCGGCGGCATGGGTCCCAAAAAGAAGATCAAAGCAGTTCAATGCGGAGGCCCTTCGGGAGGCTGTGTCCCTGCGAACCTCTTCAAGACCCCAATCGACTATGAACACCTTGCCGAACTTGGCGCCATCATGGGTTCGGGCGGCATGGTAGTCATGGATCAGGACAACTGCATGGTCGACGTTGCGCGGTACTTCACCGGCTTTGTCGTGGGCGAATCCTGCGGAAAATGCACCCCCTGCCGCGAAGGCACCTCGCAAATGCTCCATATTCTGCAGAAAGTGTCGCGCGGCGAAGCCAAGGAAGAGGACCTCGACACCCTCGAAGCTCTGGCCATGGCCGTAAAGGATTCCTCGCTCTGCGGCCTGGGGCAGACATCGGCCAACCCTGTTCTTACCACGCTCAAGTATTTCAAAGACGAGTACATTCAGCACATAAAAGGCAAGCGCTGTCCCGCAGGTGTCTGCGAAGACCTGTACCTCGCGCTGTGCGAATCTTCCTGCCCTCTGCACATGAATATCCCCGGCTACCTTCAGCTGCTCAAGGAAAACCGCATCGAGGATGCATTCGAGCTCACCCTGCGCGAAAACCCCCTTCCCGGTACCATAGGGCGCATCTGCCATTTCCACTGCCGCATGCGCTGCCGCCGCGACATGCTGGACGAACCCGTTTCCCAGGGTGAAATCCACCGCTATCTGGCAGACACAATGTACAAGATGGGCCGCGAAAAGCAGATCTATGGACGCCTTTTGAAGGAAAAGGAGCCTTCGACCGGCAAGCGGATCGCCATCATCGGAGCAGGACCTGCCGGGCTTACTGCTGCATTCTATCTGGTGCGGCTTGGCCACGAGGTTACAATCTACGAAGCAAGCGAAGAGCCGGGTGGCGTTCTCCGTTGGGGCATCCCAGCCTATCGCCTGCCAAAGGACGTGCTCCGCAAAGAAGTTGCCCTGATAGAAAAGCTTGGCGCACGATTTATCTACAACACGAGGATCAGCACCCCCGAACAGTGGAAGCGGCTTGAAGAATCAAACGATGTAGTCATCATGGCAGCCGGCGCTTCACAGGAGCTCGATCTGGGCATCCCCGGAGAAGATGCCCGTGGAGTACATAAGGCTTGCGAATTCCTGGGAGCCATTTCCAGAGGAAAGAAGGTCCGCACCGGCGGCGAGGTAGTGGTCATAGGCGGAGGCAATTCCGCCATCGACGCAGCGCGCTCGGCGCTCAGGCTCGGTGCGACGGTCACCGTCGTATACCGCCGTTCGAAAATCGACATGCCTGCCAACGAAGAAGAACTAAAGGGGGCGCTCGAAGAAGGTATCAATCTCATCTGCATGGCCTCACCGGTAGAAATCCTCACAACCGCTAAATCGGACGGCACTACCACCGTCAGCGGCGTCCGCATTCAGCATATGAAGGCGGGTCCGGTCGACTCATCCGGGCGCCCCACTCCGGTGCCAACCGACAAGGTCGAAGACATCCCCTGCAGTACCGTGATCGTGGCAATCGGCGAAAAAGTCGAAATTCCCGGAATCGAAGCCCTCGGCGTAGACAGACTGAAAAACGGACGCATCAAGACTGATCCCTTCTCGCTGGTCACTTCCAACCCAAAGGTGTATGCAATAGGGGACGCAGTCCTTGGACCGGCTACAGCTGCTGAAGCAATGGGACAGGCCAAAACGGTGGCCGAAAATATCGATCTTGCGCTCACCGGCAAGAAGCGCTTCGACAGACTGTTCCGCCGCTTCGACTATCGCATGGAAATTCCACTCAAGATCACGAAGGAAAAAATGACCAGGGCCGCCATGCTGCCTGTCAATGCACGAAAATTCAACTTCATGGAAATCAATTTGGGATACACCGGAGAGCAGGCACGAATCGAAGCGGAACGCTGTCTGCGCTGCGATGTTCGCGAACACAGGCGGGCACCAGTCGGCTCGAGCACCGAGGAATAAGGGAGGCAGGAAATGGATTCCAGGCAAATCGAAATAACAATAGATGGCCAGACAGTAATGGTCGATCCCCAGAAAAACATCGTAGAAGCATGTGCTGAAGCAGGAATCAGGATTCCCACCCTCTGCTGGATGAAGGATGTATCAGCAAACGCTTCCTGCGGTGTCTGCGTCGTTGAAGTGGAAGGCGCAAAGTCGCTCGTGCGATCCTGCGTACAGAAACCAACGCCGGGAATGAACATCAGAACAGCGAGCCCGCGCGTACTGCGTGCCAGAAAAACCGCAGTCGAGCTTCTTCTCGCAAACCATCCTGCAGATTGTCTTTCCTGTATCCGTGGGGAGACCTGCGAACTCCGGACTATCGCAAACAGCCTCGGCGTCAGAGCCGACCGCTTTCCGAGGTATCGGACATTCCCCTCCCCCGATACCAGTTCGGAAGGCATCGTGCGGGACGATTCGAAATGCATTCTCTGTGGAAGATGCATCGCTGTATGCGCGGAAACCCAGACAGTCCATGCCATTGCATTCACCGGCAGAGGCGCGCGGACAAAAGTCGGCACCTTCATGGACCGGGGCCTGGCGCAGAGCGCCTGCGTGCAGTGCGGCCAGTGCTCGGTAGTGTGCCCCACGGGTGCCATTGCGGAAAAGGACCAGTCTCAGGAAGTGTTCGGCGCAATAGGGGATCCACGGCTTACGGTCGTGGTACAGACCGCCCCTGCCATTCGCGCATCGCTGGCTGAAGCCCTCGGACTCCCTGCAGGAAGCCTCGTTACCGGAAAGATGGTAGCCGCCCTCCGAAGACTTGGCTTTGCACGCGTATTCGACACCCAGTTCACAGCCGATCTGACCATCATGGAAGAAGGCAGCGAGCTGTTGGAGCGGATTGGACACCATGGTACCCTTCCAATGATCACCTCCTGCTCGCCGGGCTGGATCAACTTCATCGAGGCATACTATCCCGATCTTATCGGTCATATTTCGACCTGCAAGAGCCCTCAGCAGATGTTCGGCTCGGTCGCAAAGACCTTCTATGCAAAGAGCGCAGGAATAGAGCCCGCGAAGATGAGGGTCGTATCCATCATGCCCTGTACCGCGAAGAAATACGAAACAAAGCGCCCTGGGATGGATTCGGCATGGAAATGGTGGAAAAACGAAGACCCGGGCCGCGCAGGCTCGCGTCCCTTCGCCGATGTCGACTGGGCCATTACCACGCGGGAACTGGCACGAATGATCCGCCTGGCTGGCATCGATATTGCGGCCCTTCCCGAAGAGAACTTCGATGATCCACTGGGCCGGTCTACCGGCGCTGCGACGATTTTCGGAACGACCGGCGGCGTGATGGAAGCAGCACTGCGCACCGTGTACGAAATTGTGGAGAAAAAGCCGCTCGAGTCGGTGGAATTTGCGCAGGTGCGCGGCATGGAAGGCATAAAGACAGCGGAAATAATGCTCAGCGGCTCGCCGGTACGCGTTGCGGTGGGGCACGGACTTGCAAATGCCCGCGCATTGCTTGACGAAATCCGAGCAGGCAGAAGCCCCTATACCTTCATCGAAATCATGTCCTGCCCGGGCGGATGCATCGGCGGAGGCGGCCAGCCCGTGCTCGCCAGCATCGAAGAAAAGAAAGCGCGCGCCCAGGCACTTTATGTTGAAGACCGAAGGCTTGGCATCCGCAAGTCGCACGAGAACCCCGCCGTCCAGGATCTGTACCGCGAATTCCTCGGCGAACCGCTGGGGCATCTCTCGCACGCCCTTCTGCACACTACCTACCGCGCCCGCAGTTTCTGAACCCCGACCGAGAGGGTCGATGCGTGCAAGGCTCGGGGCCGCCGGGAGCGGGCATCGCTGCCCGCTCCCGGCGGCCCCTTTTCTGCATCCTCCCAGCAGCATAACTCTGGACAACGGCTATCGGCTCAGGTATACAGAATATATGCGCGCGCCCCGCAAAAGCCTGTCTCACATTACCGCCATCGGCTTCGATCTTGACGGAACACTCTACCCTGCAGTATCGCTCTACCTGCGCAATATCGATCTCTTTTTCCGATATCCGCGCTTTATCTCCACATTTTCTGCTGTGCGCAGGGAAATCCGCATCCTTCAGGCGCAATCCACATGGACTGCCCAGAACGGTGAAGAATTCCATGAGGTTCAGGCATCTCTGGTTGCCCGCAGGATGGGCATTCCTTCCAGCCGTGCACAGCATTTGATTGAAGAAATCATTTACAGGGAAGCACCTTCGCGTTTCAGCCAGATCAAGCTCTATCCTGGAGTAAGGCAGGCTGTCGAGGCAATTCTGGCTGCCGGATTCCGTATCGCACTCCTCTCTGATCTCCCTCCGAAGGAAAAACTCGAAGCCCTGGGGCTTGCCGATCTCTTTCCCATCGCCCTGTGCGCTGAAGACTTTGGGGTACTCAAACCCCACCCCCGCCCCTTTCTCGAACTCGCCAGGGCCCTTGGAGCCAGCCCGCACGAAATCCTCTATGTCGGGAACAGCCCGAGCTATGATGTGCGGGGAGCGCATCAAGCCGGGTTCGGCGCCGCACTCAGAGGCCTCACCACAGGAGAGGCCGAGTTTTCATTCACTTCCTGGCCCGATTTTGCGCAGTGGATTACCGGCAGGTAGGTCAATCAGACACTGTACTCTTCGCCGTCCCTCGCGAACCGAATTCCATGACTGGACAAGGGCGGCAGACGGCTTACATGGGTTCCGCGCACCACCAGCTCCTGCTCATCGCCTTCCATCGCCAGCGGCCGCACCTCTGCCATCACCGTGGCAAGCTCTTCAGCACAAAGATGGACATCACCCGGTTTTTCTCCATTGGTGTCGAACAACAGTAGGCCTGCCCCCGAATCGATCAGCCTGGCAATACCCGGATGCATGGCCGTGTCACTGCTGTATATAAAGCGCGCACGCCTCAGCATTTCTGGCTCGGCTGGAATGTCCCCTTCTCCTGCAATCAGGGAAAAAGTCGGAAGAGAATGCCTGGTGCGCATGAAGCTAAACCAGAGCCCCCCTAGCACCGAAATCGTCTTGCCTTCATCAATCTCGATCACATTGACCCTCGAGTCGAATTCCTTCAGATACGAATGGTCCGGTGAGATTGCATATGCCATGAGCGCTTTCATCCGCTCCGCAAGTCCCTGGGGCCCGATCAGCAGGAGCTGCGGCGGCATTTCCGAAGTGCTCACCTTCCGCAATGTGTCCTTCTTCAGCCAGTTGAAGAAAAAGAATGGAAATCCAAAACAGTGATCTCCATGCACATGGCTGATGAACACCGTATCGATCGCCTCCAGCCGGATGCCGTTTCGAAACAGCGACTGCAGGATGTCCGGCGGCGTCTCGACCAGCACATGACCGTCAATCGCCAACGCATTACAGGGCAGCCCCTCGTTGAAAAATCCGCCCGTACCGAGAATCTTGATGTTCATGCGCGCCACACCTCCGTCACGCAAGCCTCTTTCTGAAGCATTTCGAGATCGGCGTCGCTCACCGAGCATCGCGTATGCGGACCTGCCTCTACCACCGCCTCTCCGCCTCCGCTCAGAGGAATATGGAAAAATACGCGGCACTGGCCATGCAGGGAAAAGATGCCGTCCCGAAGCTTGTAGAGCTGTGTTTCGTCTTCTGCAGCGCTGTCGGCCAGCCTGATATGGAGTTCGCGCCAGGCCTTTTCCTTGAGAGACTCGGGATCGAGTATTTCCTCGACCTTGATCGAAGGCTGACTGCGCGAGTTGTCGAATGTACCTCTGATGCACAGTACCCTGTCCTTTTGAAAGGACTTTTCGTACTTCGCCAGCTGATCCGAAAAGACGACGATATCGATGCTGCCCGAATAATCCTCGATCTTGCCGAAGGCCATGCGCCTGTTGTTTTTGGTCATGTGCGTGCGGAACTCCTTGAGCAGTCCCACAACCACATATTCATGCTCAGAGATTGCGCGGTCCAGATGGGCAAGGTCCAGCGTGCTGGACCGCTCCCAGATCAGACGGTATTCGTCCATGGGATGAGCTGAAAAGAAGAATCCCAGAAGCTCCTTTTCGGCTTGCAGCATTTCCTGACTGGAATATTCTTCTTTTGCTTCGAACTGGAAATCGGGATAGGGGCCCATATCCTCCATCTCGAAGAGCGAGCCCTTGCGAGAAGCTTCATAGGCCTTCCTGGCCGCTACATAATCCATTGCCCGTTCGAGGTTTTCCATAAGTTCGCGCCGCCTGTGCCCCAGCGAGTCGAAACACCCGGCAAGAATCAGCGATTCATAGGTCTTGCGGTTCATTCCGGTTTCGCCAAGGCGCTCGATAAAGGAGATAAAATCTCGATAGGGTCCCTGCGCCTGGCGCTCCTTCTCGATTGCCATGGCGACGCCTTCTCCGACGCCCTTTATTCCCAGAAGCCCATATACGATCTGGCCATTATTCACGCTGAATTTCGCATCGGAGCGGTTGATGTCCGGCGGCAGGACCGCCAGCCCCATTGAGCGGGCTTCGGTGATGTATTCGGTCAGCTTGTCGGTGTTGGATATCTCGTTGGTCAGGTTTGCAGCCATGAATTCGGCCGGGTAATTCGCCTTGAGATAGGCGGTCCTGTAGGCGACGACCGAATAGGCGGCCGCATGCGATTTATTGAAGCCATACCCCGCAAATGGAGTGAGAATATCGAATATGCGTTTAGCCTCTTCCTGCGAATAGCCGCGAGCCATGGCGCCTTCGATGAAGGGTTTTTCTTCTTTCGCGAGGATTTCCGGTTTTTTCTTGCCCATGGCCCGGCGGAGCAGGTCTGCGCGTCCGAGCGAATATCCGGCTATTTCGCGTGCGACCTGCATGACCTGTTCCTGGTAGACGATGACGCCGTAGGTCCCCTTCAGGTATTTTTCGAGGGATGGATGAGGATAGGCGATCGGCATGCGCCCGTTTTTCGATTCGATGAACTGATCGATATAATCCATGGGGCCGGGGCGGTAGAGTGCGTTCAATGCAATCAGGTCTTCGATGCTGTTGGGTTTTGCGCGTTTGAGAATATTCTGCATGCCCTGGGATTCGAACTGGAAAATGGAGGTGCTTTTCCCTTCTCCGAGCATGCGGAAGGTTTTCTCGTCGTTGTCGGGGATGCTCTCTTCGGTAATGGTGATTCCCCTCCGCCGAATGAGCTCCAGTGTGTTGCGGATCAGGGTCAGTGTCTTGAGTCCGAGAAAATCCATTTTCACCAGGCCGCAGTTCTCGAGATACTCCATGGTGTACTGGGTAGCCATCATACCGGTCTTGGGGTCCTTGTAGAGCGGAACATAATCGGTCAGTTCGCTCTTGCCGATGACGATGCCGGCAGCATGGAGGGAGCTGTGCCGATGGAGATTTTCAAGTTTGGAGGCGATCGAAAACAGCTCGGCATAGGTCGGATTTCGGGCAAGTTCGGCCAGTTTCGGTTCCATTTCGAAGGCCTTGGCGAGTGTCATCTTGGGGTCTTCGGGCACCAGTTTCGCAACCTGGTTAGCCTCTTCGAAGGAAATATCAAGGGCACGTGCGACATCCTTGATAACCGCCTTTGCCTTGAGCGTTCCGAAGGTGATGATCTGCCCCACCCTGTCCTGCCCATATTTCTGGGCAACATATTCAATAACCTCTCCGCGGCGTTCGAAGTCGAAATCGACATCGAAGTCGGGCATCGAAATGCGATCAGGATTGAGAAAGCGCTCGAAGAGCAAATCGTATTTGAGAGGATCGATATCAGTAATCCGCATGGAGTAGGCAACGAGGGAGCCTGCTCCGGAGCCGCGGCCCGGCCCGACAGGAATTCCGTGCTCCTTTGCCCAGTGAATGAAATCCCACACGATGAGAAAGTATCCGGTAAATCCCATTCTGATGATGACATCGAGTTCATATTCGAGGCGGTCCAGGGCTTCCTGCGAAGGCGAAGCGTAGCGGGTGCGCAGGCCTTCTCTGGCGATGTGGCGCAGATATTCCTCCGGCGACGAAAAACCTTCCGGCACCTGATAGTCGGGAAGCAGAGGGCCGGGAAATTCTATTTCGAGCCTGGCCATCTCGTTGATTTTGAGGGTGTTGGCAAGGGCTTGCGGCACTTCAGCGAAGAGAGCAGCCATTTCCTCGGCGGACTTCAGATAGAACTGGTCGTTGGGAAAGCGCATGCGCGAGGGGTCGTTGCGCTTTCGGTTGGTACCGATGCAGAGCAGTATATCCTGTGCGACTGCGTCTTCGCGATCGACATAGTGCAGGTCGTTGGTGGCGACAAGGGGTACGCCCAATGCATTCGACATGCGCACCAGCTCGCGGTTTACGATACGCTGTTCATCAAGGCCATGGTCCTGCAGTTCCAGATAGAAGTGGTCAGGCCCGAACAAGTCCTTGTAGAATCCGATTTTCTTTTCTGCCTGCTCTATCTTGCCAGCAAGTATGAGCGAGGGGATCTCGCCCGCGAGGCATGCGGTCGAGGCGATGAGCCCTTCCGAATACTGCGCAAGCAGTTCGTCGTCGATTCGCGGTTTGTAGTAGAACCCATCGGTATAGGAGCGGGAGGCAAGTTTCATGAGGTTGCGATAGCCCTGGCGGTTTTCCGCAATGAGAATGAAATGCCAGTATTTGTTACCGTTTTCGGTGCCGGTCTTGTCGAGGCGCGATCCTCCGGCCAGATAGAACTCACAGCCGATGATGGGTTTGATACCAGCTTCCCGGCATTCCTTGTAGAAGGACATCACACCGAACATGTTGCCGTGATCGGTGATGGCGAGTCCCGGCATCCTGAGCGCCTTGGCTTTCCTGACGAGTTTCGAGACGGGAGCAGCACCATCAAGGAGCGAATAATCTGTGTGGTTATGCAGGTGAACGAATTCAAGCATGGGGGTAGTATAGCCCATGCGGGCTTGTGCAGGCAATTTGGGCAGAAGCGCAAATGCTGTACCCAAAACAACAGCGCTGTGCTATAATCGCTGGCGCTGAACCCAAAGTTCCAGAAAACATTCATCCAAGGAGTTCGCCCATGGAAATTCAGGAATATGTGCGCCCGAAAACACTGGATGAGGCGTACCAGCTGATCGTGCAGAAGCGGGGAACCCCGCTGGGAGGCACTGCATGGCTCAGAACATATGCAAAAAACCTGCCTCTTGCGATTGATCTGGCCGGGCTCGGCCTCGAATACATTCGCGAAGCGCACGACAGCATCGAAATCGGCGCCATGACAACCTATCGGGAATTGGAAACCAGCATGCTTCTGGAATCCCGTTTCGGACCGCTGTTCAAAAAGTGCCTGGGACACATAGTCGGCGTTCAGCTGAGAAACATCGCCACCGTTGGAGGAACAGTTGCGGGCCGCTATGGCTTTTCCGATCTCAATACGACCCTGTGTGCACTGGGAGCAAAAGTAGTCCTTGTCCCGGGCAAGGTTATCGATCTCGCTGAATTCATCATGGGAGGAGTCAGCGGCCCCTTCCTCATCGAGAAGATCATCATTCCAGCCTATGCAAAAGCGTCCTACCAGCAGATGCGCATCTCCGCTACCGATTTCCCCATCCTGAATGTCGCCGCTGCCTGGACCGGAACTGAATGGCGCATCGCTGTCGGAGCAAGGCCGGCCGCATCCCATATGTGCCCGAAAGCCATGGCTCTGCTTGGACACAGCGCTTCTCTTTCCGACGAAACGATTTCCAGAGCAGCTCAGACTGCCGCAGACGAACTGCAGTGCGGCAGTGACATCCGCGCCAGCGCCGAATACCGAAAGGCAATTCTTCCGGCTCTTGTCCGCCGGGCACTCATGGAGGTTCGTGCATGATCATCACTCTCGATATCAACGGAAAAACGGAGCGTGCAGAATGCGCTCCCGGCGAAATGCTGACCGAAGTTCTGCGACGGCTTGGACATGTGGAAGTAAAAAAGGGCTGCGATACTGGGAATTGCGGCGCATGCACCGTGCTCCTCGACGGCAAGCCGATACTTTCATGTTCATTCCTTGCGGTCAGAGCGGAAGGCCATGCGATTACCACCATTCAGGGTGTGGAGCATGAAGCAAAAGAATTTGCCAAATTCCTGACAGCCGAAGGGGCGGACCAGTGCGGTTTCTGTGCCCCGGGATTTGCGCTCACCGTGCTGGCAATGAAAAAAGAGCTCACCGACCCCTCGGAAGCGGACATCCGGCACTATCTTGCCGGCAACCTCTGCCGCTGTACAGGATACGAAGGCCAGATCCGCGCCATTAAGAAATACCTGGAGGCCGAGAATGCGTGAATATGTTGGCACACCCACCCAAGAAACCCGTGAACTCGAGGCAACAAGAAAATTCAATATCGTCGCACACAATGTCTCCAAGGTCGACGGAGAGGGGCTGGTTCTCGGCCGCCCTGCTTACACTGACGATCTTGCACCGAGAGACGCCCTGCATGTAAAGCTCATCCGCAGTCCTCATGCCTTTGCGCGCATTATCTCAATAGATGCTGCGGAAGCGCTCAAGCTGCCGGGAGTTGCCTGTGTGCTTACATGGAAAGACTGCCCGCGCATCCCCATCACGCGCGCCGGTCAGGGCAACCCGGAGCCAAGCCCGCACGACCGCTTCATCCTGGATGAATATGTTCGCTATGTGGGCGATGAAGTCGCCGTCGTCGCTGCGGAAGACGAAGCTACTGCCGAAAAGGCTGCAAGCCTCGTCAAAGTCGAATACGAAGTATTTGAGCCTGTACTTGACTTCGAAAAAGCACTCGACAATCCCACCGTCATCCATCCCGAACCGGAAATCCATGAAATGTTTCCCATCGGCTTCGAGCCAAAACGCAATATCGCTGCTGCCTATCACATGGAAATCGGCGATGTGGAAAAAGAACTGGCGGATTGCCCCGTTACGGTCGAACATACGGTCTACACCCAGTCCCAGCAGCATGTCGCGCTCGAACCGCATACTGCCTTCAGCTATCTCGATCTTCAGGGGCGGCTGAATATCGTCACCTCGACGCAGAATCCCTGGCACACCCGCAGGCTCCTGGGCCTTGCGCTCCAGATGCCGCTCAGCCGAATCCGGATTGTCAAACCGAGAATCGGCGGCGGTTTCGGCGGCAAACAGCATGTACATGTCGAGCCATATGTGGCCATGGTCACCCTGAGAACAGGAAAACCTGCCAAGCTCGTGCTCAACCGCCGCGAAGTGTTCGAAAGCACCTTCACCCGGCATGAAATGCGCGTCAGTATCAGGCTCGGGGCTGACAGAGACGGGACACTGCGCGCCATCGACATGAAGCTTCTGTCCAATACCGGCGCCTACGGCGAGCATGCGCTCACCGTGTTCATGGTGGGCGGTTCGAAGACACTCCCGCTTTACAACAAAGTCAAGGCAGTACGGTTCGGCGGACATGTTGTGTATACAAACAAGGTTTCTGCCGGGGCCTACCGTGGCTATGGCGCCATCCAGGGGCTCACGGGTCTGGAAGCTGCGATCGACGAGCTGGCGCACAAGCTCGGCATGGATCCTGTGGAGCTGAGGCGCAAGAACATGCTCCATGAGGGCGAGACGAGCGAAGTGTTCCGGATCATGGGCGAAGGGACCGAAGGCGTCGCCATGACGATCGATTCTTGCAAGCTGGAAGAGTGCATTCGCCGTGGCAAGGAGCTGATCGGCTGGGAACCCGACCGCCTTGCATGGGAAGTCGCCCCCGGCCGCATCCGCGCAAAGGGCATGGCCATTGCCATGCAGGGATCGGGTATTCCTCTCATCGACATGGGAAGCGCCCGGCTCGAGCTTCAGGATGGCGGCTTTTTCAAGCTCCATGTCGGCGCGACCGACCTCGGTACCGGCTCGGACACAATCCTTGCACAGATTGCTGCGGAGGAACTCGGTGTCGACATGAAGGACATCATCATTCACTCTTCGGATACCGACCACACTCCCTTCGATGTCGGCGCCTATGCTTCGAGCACCACCTACGTGTCGGGCTCTGCGGTTCTGAAGGCTGCGCGCAGCATGAAGCAGAAGCTGATCGAGGCAGTCGCGCGCAAATTCGGCGTCGCTCCCGAGCAGGTCATCTATGAGCGCAAGAGATTCCGAACTGCCGACGGAGCCAAATCCCTGTCGCTCGAAGAGTTCAGCTTCGACACCCTCTACCATGATGGCGAGCACATGCAGACCATCGCCGTTACCGAGAGCTTCTCGGGCGAAAAATCGCCGCCCCCCTACCTGGCGGCCTTTGTCGAAATCGAGCTCGACAGGGAAACCGGGAAAGTCGATGTCATCAACTATGTGGCGGTCGCCGATGTGGGTACGCCCATCAACACCAGCCTGGCCAAAATCCAGATCGAGGGCGGACTGCTCCAGGGCATCGGCATGGCGCTCTACGAGGATGTGCGATATTCGGAAAAGGGACACATGCTGAGCCACAGCATGATGACCTATCCCATTCCGTCACGGGAAGACGTGGGCCGCATTACGGTCGAACTGGTGGACAGCTATGAACCATCCGGTCCCTTCGGCGCGAAATCGGCCGGCGAAATCGGTATTGACACGCCGCCGGCAGCCATCTCCAACGCCATCCGCAATGCGACCGGTGTGCGGCTGACCAAACTGCCCTTTACGCCCGAGCGGGTGCTCATGGCAATCAAAGAGGCCGAAAAGCACATATGAGTCAGCTTAGAGACTGGATCCGCGCGCGCCTGAAGGCGGAAACCCCCATCGTGCTGGCTGCAGTGACCGAAACGGCAGGCTCGACTGCACGCTCGAGCGACGCGCTCATGGCTCTCGATGCCGAAGGCGGGCTTGCCGGTACAGTAGGCGGCGGCTATGTGGAAGCGCAGAGTATCGAAGCGGCCCGCCGCCTGCTGAACGAAGCCCGCTCTGACGGAGGCGGGCGGGCGCTCGATCTCGACTTCGATCTTACGCCGGAAACGCACAAGACTCGCATGATCTGCGGCGGCAGGCTTTCGGTCCATGAAGCCCTGGTTCTGCCCGGCTCGCCTGGGGCGAAAGCCCTGCTCGCCTGTCTTGACGAAGCTGACCATGGACGGGCGGCGGGGCTGGTCGTCATTCCGGCAGAAAATGAGCCCCTGGCCCTCATGGTGGATTCAGAAGACAGGGTGCGCTCCTTCGGAAGCTCGACTGCAAGCATCTCAGTGATGGAAAGGCTCAGCAAGAGCCATCCTGCCTTTGGCATTGCTGCATGCCTGGAGCTTGGTGAAGCGCGGCCACAAAAGGCCTTCTGGCTGAGCTTTGTACCGGATCCGGTGCTGTACATATTCGGCGCGGGGCATGTGGGCAAGGCGCTTGCTGACTTCGCATGCCTCGCAGGCTACCGTGTCATCGTGACGGACGACAGGCCTGAAATGCTGAACCGCGAACGTTTTCCCAAGGCTGAGGCACTGCGGCTCATAAGGGATTTCGGCGATGCCCTGAGCGAATCTTCGGGTGCCTTCCCGGTGAGCCCCGGGCCGGCAGACAGCGCCCTTGTGCTCACGCGCAGGCCCGACATCGACAAGAGCATGCTGGCTCAGCTTCTTCGAACAGGTGCCGGCTATATCGGGCTCATCGGTTCGAAGGGCAAGCGTGACGGTATTTACGAACAGCTCAGGAGCGAAGGATATTCGGACCGCGACCTTGCGCGGGTGCACTGCCCTGTCGGCCTGCCGATCGGAGCCCGCACTCCGGAAGAAATCGCCATCAGCATTCTTGCGGAAATTATCGCCGTGTGCGCGGGGATTCAGACAGGGGCTCAGAATGGTACGGCGAGCGCGGTTCCATCTGGAGCCCCCCGCAAGCAGAGCCAGCCATGAAGCCTGCCGCGCTCATCCTGGCGGCAGGTTATTCTTCGCGCATGGGCTTTTGCAAGCCGCTTCTTGAAATAGAAGGACGGCCCATGCTCATTCTGGCTTCAGAGGCCTTCCGCTCGGCGGGGATCGATGCCATATTCGCGGTAACAGGCTGGCAGCACGAATTGGTGGAGTCCTGTGCACGGAGCGCTGGAATCGAGCCGATTTACAACCCTGATTTTGCAGAGGGCATGTTCAGCTCAGTCTGCACCGGGCTTAAAGCCCTGCCTTCTGAATATGACGGAACCTTCATACATCCGGTAGACATTCCCTTCATTCAAGCTGGAACCGTCGCCGCGCTGTTTCGGAGAGCGGGCGAACACCCCATACTTGCCCCCCGGACGAATGGCAGGCCCGGCCATCCGCTGTGGATTTGCCGGTCGCTGTTCGACCCAGTCTGTGCCTGGACTGGGGCGGAAGGCTTGAGGGGGTTTCTGCAATCCTGCTCTCCGCCGCCGTTTTTTATCGATGTCGCCGATGAATACATATTCCGCGATATCGACACGCCTGAAGATCTGCGATCCATTCTTGCCAGCCGCAGGGCTGCAGGGCTATGATAGGCCATGACTCTTGCAAATAAGCTTTCACGTCTGGTTCAATTCAGGACTGTTTCTTCATTCGATCCTTCACAGGAAGACGATTCCCAGTTTGAGGCCTTTGTCGAAAGCCTGCCGCAGTTGTTCCCGCAGGTGTATTCCACACTCGAATTCTTCAAAATAGGAAACCGGGCAATCCTGTATCGGTGGAAAGGGAAGGATCCTTCGCGCGCACCGGTACTGTTCTGTGCCCATTTCGATGTGGTGCCTGCCGATAATGAAGGATGGGACTATCCTCCATTTTCGGGGGCAATTGCCAATGGGGCGGTCTGGGGTAGAGGGACGCAGGACATCAAGGGCCAGCTTGCCTGCATCCTCGAAGCGGCAGAACAGCTGGCCCCGCAGGGTTTTATTCCCGACAGGACGCTCTATTTCGCATTCGGAGGCGATGAGGAGGTCGGCGGTACCCGGGGTGCAGCAGCCATCGCTGCCTGGATGGCCGAAAGGAAAGTGCATGCGTCCTGGCTCATCGACGAGGGAAGCCCCGTCGGCAAGAATCTGGTCAGTTTTGTGAACAAGCCGCTTGCGCTCATCGGGATTGCGGAAAAAGGCTACATGGACATCCTGATCGAAACGAAGGGCAAGGGCGGCCATGCGTCGATGCCGCCTGCACACACTGCCCTGGGCAATCTTGCCCGTGCGATCGCCACAATCGAATCGCATCCTTTTCCTGCGCGGTTTACACGGACTACCGATGGCTTTCTTGGAGCGCTTGCCCCGCACGCCCGCTTCCCCTACCGGCAGGTGTTTTCAGCCCGTTCCATTCTGGCTCCTCTGCTTTTAAGCGCTTTCAAAGCCATGCCGTCTACCAATGCCATGATCCGAACAACCTGTGCCCCGACCATGGCTCAGGCCAGCCCGAAGGAAAACGTCCTGCCATCAAGTGCGCAGGCTGTCGTCAATGTGCGGATTCTTCCGGGCGAAACACCGGACACAGTGCTTGCCCGAATCCAGAAGCTCGTTGCTCCCTTTGGCGCCAGCGCATCGCTGAAATCAAAGGCGTTTGTGGTCGATCCTTCGCGCGAATCTTCCACTAGCTCCGAGGGCTGGCAGGCACTGGTTTCGGCTGCGGCACAGGTCTTCCCCGATGCAGTTCCGGCTCCCTTCCTGTTTACCGCCGGCACTGACACCAAGCACTATCGCGAGATCGCGGACGATATCTACAGGTTTACCCCCTTTGTACAGACTCAGGAGGATCTTGCCGCAGTCCACAGCAGCAATGAACATGTGAGTCTGGAAAACCTGGAGCGCGCGGTTGGTTTTTTCCAGCATCTCATGCGAAGTCTGTAATGCACTGCAGTATGCTGGCGGCGCGGAGCACAACTCCATTGCCCGGGATTTGCCGGCCCTCAGCAATTTTTTTATATTTGCATCATGAAAACGTTACTATTGAGTGTATTGCTAAGTGTTGTGGTTCTCGGTGGAGCCTTCGGACAGAGTGTCGACGGCATTGTCAAGAAAAGCGAGTACGCCCGTCAGGTCAGCGCCGACAATGGCAATGTGGTCATTGCATGGACAATCAAAGATGACCGCGTGTTCTTCGGCCTCGATTTCAAGGCGAAGGGCTGGATTGCGATCGGCTTCGATCCGACTTCTGTGATGGCGAATGCAGACATGGTCTTCGGTATGGTACCCGAATCGGGACCGGTCGAGGCGATCGATGCCTATTCGACAGGAACCTTCGGGCCGCATCCGCCAGATGCACAGCTTGGGGGCGCTCCCAGCGTGCTGCAGTTTGCCGGCTCGCGGCAGGGAGACCGCATCCACTTCGAGTTCGTACGTCTGCTGAAGACTGGCGACCGCTACGACAAGGACATTCCCTCTGCGGGCAAGCTCAAGATCATTTGGGCCTATGGTCCTTCGATGAGCTTCACCGCCAAGCATTCGAAGGCTGGGAGCGTTACGGTCACGATGGAGTGAAGGGGGTTGTTGATGGGAGTCAGGCAACTCCCCCTCCGCCCTTCGACTTCGAGCCCAGGTAGGCTTCCCGCACGCTCGGGTCGTGCGCAAGCTCATGCGCCGGCCCCTGCTTTACGATTCTGCCCTGTTCCAGAATGTATGCCCTGTCTGCAACCTGAAGCGCCTTGTAGGCATTCTGCTCCACCAGCAGGATGGTCTTGCCCAGGCTTCTGAATTGCTCGATGATCTGGAATACAGTCTGGACCAATAGCGGTGCAAGCCCCAGCGAAGGCTCGTCCATAAGGATGAGCTCCCCATTGGTCATGAGCGCGCGTCCCATCGCCAGCATCTGCTGTTCTCCGCCCGACAGCGTGCCAGCTCTCTGCTGCTGACGTTCCTTCAGGCGCGGGAAAATGCCATATACCCGTTCTAGGTCTTCCTGGACAGCCTTGCGATCCTTTCTGAGATATGCCCCGAGGAGCAGATTGTCCTCCACACTGAGATTGGCAAAGATGAGGCGGCCTTCCGGCACATGGCAGATGCCGTCGCGGACGATCAGATCGGGCCTGCGCGGAAGCGGCTTGCCATTATACTGAACACTCCCCCTGAGCGGCTTGAGAAATCCCGAAATAGTATTGAGAAGTGTCGACTTTCCCGCCCCGTTCGCTCCGATGATCGTTACAATTTCGCCCTTCTGGACCGAAAGCGAGACTCCCTTGAGCGCGCGGATTCCTCCGTAGGCAACGTGCAGATCTTTCACTTCAAGCATCGGCGGCCTCCGTCGTTCCGAGATAGGCTTCGATGACCTGCGGACTGCGGGATACCTCCTCGGCAGTACCTTCCGCAATCTTCTGGCCGAAGTTCAGCACCACAATGTGTTCGCAGATGCCCATGATCAGGTCCATATGGTGCTCGATAACCAGCACCGAAAGCTTGAATTCGGTCCTAATGCGGGCAATGAGCTGCATGAGGTGCTCGGTCTCGTCGGGGTTCATGCCTGCAGCAGGCTCGTCAAGGAGCAGAAGCGAAGGATTGAGCGCCAGCGCGCGCACGATTTCGAGGCGCCGCTGAAGGCCGTACGGCAGGTTGTTGGCAACCAGGTCCCGGTACTGTTTGAGCCCCATGATGTCAAGCAGATTTTCGGCCTTTTCCACGAGCTTCCTTTCCTGTATGCGGAAGCTCGGCAGACGAAGGATCGCTTCCGCAAATGAATAGCTTGCGTTCATGTGGCAGGCTGTGAGCACGTTTTCGAACACGGTCAGATTCTTGAAGAGCCTGATATTCTGGAACGTGCGGGTAATGCCCATGTCGGCGATCCTGAATGGCTCGAGGCCAACAATCGATGTTCCCTTGAAGGTGATTGAGCCGGAAGTCGGCATATAGACTCCCGTAATCAAGTTGAAGATCGTCGTCTTACCGGCTCCGTTCGGACCGATGAGCCCAACGATGCCCCCTTCCCGCACATCGAAACTGACATCGCCGACCGCAGTAAGGCCCCCGAATTTCTTGGTCAGGTTCCGGATCTCAAGTATCGCTGACATGCTCAATCCTCCTGTCCGTTGCCCGACTCGGCCAATAGCGTCTTTTTGGCTTCGCGAAGCGCATTCCGTTCGGCAATCGCCTTCCGGATACCGCCAGGCGTGAGCTCCATGCCCCCCATGAGCCCCTTGGGACGCGAGACCATGATCAGAATGACCGCTGCACCATAAAACACGAGCCTCCAGATCTCAAATGCGCGCAGGATCTCCGGCAGTGCGGTCAGCACCACAGCCCCAAGCACCGAGCCAGAGATCGATCCGAGCCCACCGAAGATGACGATGATGGTCAGTTCGGTGGATTTTGTAAGCGAGAACATCTTCGGCTGGATGAAGGTCATGTAGTGAGCGAAGAACACTCCCGCCACCCCGGCATAGATCGCGCTGATGATGAGCGAGATCATCTTGTATTTGAATACATTGATTCCCGCGATCTGGGCTGCAAGCTCCTCTTCCCGTACCGCAATCATGTTGCGCCCATGCCGCGAACGCACCAGGTTCGCCAGAAAGAGAACCGCAATCACGTCGGCGACGAGAATGACGGGAAAGGTGCTGCGGGCAGGAACCCCCGGCCAGCCCCGTGCGCCGCCAAAGAGGTTCACGTTGTTGAAGATAAGGCGAATTGCCTCACCGAATCCCAGCGTGGCTATGCAGAAATAGTCGCCCTTGAGATTCAGGCTGATGCGCCCGATGAAATAGCTCACGATTCCTGCTGCGAGCCCTCCGCCGATGATGGCGAGGAAAAACGGCAGCCCCAGACCTGCCGGAGTCGAATTCGGCGAAGCGCTGATCCATGCCCCGACATAGGCTCCGATCGCCATGAACCCAGCATGTCCGAACGAAAAGAGCCCCGTGAATCCCGTCAGAAGGCTCAGGCCCAGCACCGCAATGAGGTTGATGCCGGCGAGCATCAGAATACCCTGAATGTATGTCCAGTCCATGCCCGCCCTCCTTATGCCTTATCCTCGGTCACCTTGCCCATGATGCCGGTTGGCCTCAGAATCAATACGGCGATCAAGATGACAAAGGCGATCAGATCCCTGAATTGCGAAGACAGGTATCCGGCGACAAATGTCTCTATGGTACCAAGAATTACCGAACCAAGCACTGCACCGGGAAGACTTCCCAGCCCGCCGAACACAGCTGCAATGAACGATTTTGTCGTAATGTTGCCAATCTGCGGGTACACTGTGTACTTCATGCCGAAGAACACGCCCGCCACTCCCGCAAGGAATCCACCTAGACCGAAGACCGTCAGGATGATGCGGTCGGTATTGACGCCCATGAGTGCGCAGGCTTTGACATTGTAGGATGCTGCCTGGATGGCCTTGCCGATTTTCGTCCTGTCGATAAAGAGGATGAGCAGTGTCAGACAGACTGCGGAAATAATAAACATCATGAGGTCGAGCCGTCCTATGGCGAGCGGCCCTATATTGATGGGCACACGGGGGAACACTTCGGGATAGGTTCGGAAAGTGGGTCCAATGGTGGCTATGACGATGTTTTCCAGAAGAATGGATGCACCCATTGCCGAAATGATGAAATAGAGAAAGGGCGCCTTGCGTTCGCGAAGGGGTTTGTAGGCGATGCGCTCGACCAGAATGGCAACGAGCAGTGTGCCAATCGAGGCAAGCAGGAATGCTGCGGCAAAGGGCAGTTTAAGGAGGGTGAGCCCGAAAAAGCCAAAATAGGCCCCCAGCATGATGACGCCGCCATGCGCAAAATTGGAAAAATTCATGATGGAATAGACCAGCGAGTATCCGACCGCCATCAGCGCATAGACCGAACCGATCGAAAGACCGTTGATCAATTGCTGGAAGAACTGAACCATGGTGCTTCCTTATCAGGTGGAATGCATAATAAAAAAGGGCAACCGGCGCAAAAGCCGGTTGCCCGTATAGCCGCGCTTACTGAGCTGCGTACTTTTCCTGGAACACGTACTGGCCATCGACAATCTTGATGATGGCGGCGTCCTTGCCTTCCGGGTTGTGAGTTTCGGGGCTGATGTGAATGCGGCCGGTAATGCCCTGCACTTCGATGCCCTCGAATGCCTTGGCGAGCGCTTCGCCATTCACCTTGCCGGCTTTCTTGAGGCCTTCCACAAGCAGAAGAACTGCATCATGCGCGAGGAAGCCGTTCAGCTCGGTTTCCTTGCCGTATTTCGCTTTGTAGCGGGTCTTGAAGTCCTGGACGGCGGGATCCGCATAATCCAGGTGGTTGACAAAATAGCATCCCTCGACAGCCTTGCCGCCCATGGAGATCAGCTGATCCGAAGGCCATCCGTCGCCGCCGAGCAGAACCTGCTTCAGGCCGAGCTCGCGCGCCTGGTTGGCGGAGAGCGCCACTTCCTTGAAGAAGTAGGGCATGAAGATGACATCGGGATTGGCAGCCTTGATCTTGGAGAGCTGGGGCCTGAAATCCACATCGCCGGAGTTGAAGGATTCGTCGGCTACGATCTTGCCACCCTTCTTTTCGAAATTCAGCTTGAAGAATTCGCGCAGACCCTGGGAATAGTCATCGCCCACATCGTACAGCACGGCTGCCGTCCGGGCACCGAGTCTGTCGAAGGCAAAGCCCGCGGCGACGGCGCCCTGGTAGGGATCGATGAAGCAGACACGGAAGTTATAGGGTTTGACCTTTCCATCCTGCACGGTGACTTTCGGGTTCGTGGCAACGGTAGCGATACCGGGCACCTTGGCCTTTTCGAGAATCGGCGCCATAGGGATGGCATTGCCGGAGGAGTTCGGGCCGATGATGGCCACAACCTTGTCCTGGCCGGTAAGGCGCTTGGTCACGTTGACCGCCTCCTGCGCATCGCCCTTGTTGTCATAGCCGATGACTTCGAGCTTGTATTTTTTGCCGCCCACTTCGATGCCGCCCGCATTGTTGTATTCTTCGAACAGCATCTTGACGGTATTGAGTTCGTTTTCGCCCCAGACTGCCTGGTCCCCGGTGAGCGCGCCGAGCCAGCCTACTTTGATGGTATCGGACTTGCCGCCGCCCGCGCATCCTGCCAGGATGAGCGCAACTGCGAGCAATGCGATAATGAGTGCCCTTATTCTCTTCATATATCCTCCTTGGGCAATTGATAGAAACCGGTCTATTATACCCCTACATTGGTAAGGCCACAAGGAGCATTTTCCAGTTTCATTCGAATGTGATATCGATGATGAGGTCCCCCATGACCGGAGGAGTAAGGATGAGCGGATCGGAGGTCTGCCGCTCCTTTCCAATCAGGATGGCTTTATGTTCAGTTCGGTTCAGCAGATAGTAGGATATGAGGGCGCTGCGGCGCAGGCGGGTTTGCATTACTGCGGGAACACAGAGAGCAAGCTGGTCCTGAGCTCCGCCTGAGATACTGAAGGAATCGTTATCTGCGCCCGGGGCGCACAGCAGTACCAGAATCAGCCTGCCTCTGCTCGAGGCCAGGACGCCGCAGGAAACGGTTTTCGAAGGAAAGGCAAGATTCAGGGCATCTATTTCTGCGCTGGACAAGGCACGAAGCCCTGTATCGCTGAGCAGGCCGGACAGGCGGCATGATTCTATCAGCGCTTCGAGCTCATCCGCGCCCAGAACAGATGGCATAGGTGTTTTCATTCGCTTCCTTCAAGCCAGGCCTGCACTTCTTCGATGGTCTGCGGCAGTCCTTTCATGTGGGGAACAGTACCGGCACCTTGATCCTCTATGGCGGACAGAATCGCCTGGACAGCCTTCAGATGCACAAATACGCGCCGGGCAAGCGGAGATACGGGATGGTGCAATTGATCTACACTCGGGTCGTCATTGGGCTGAGCCGGATTGAAGGTCTCGATCAGATAGGCCCGTATGCCCTCCATTCCCCATTCCCAGTGCGAATATCCTGCGAATGCCTCGCGAGAGCTTTCTAGATGAAAGGTCGTTCCGGCTGTCTCTTCGAGTTCCAGAGCGGCAAGGGCTGCATCATCCATGTATTCGGGCCTGGTGATGATGGACCATGCGAGCGAGGAAGCTGACCCAGCTTCGTGCAGATCGAAGGCGACGGTGATGTTCTCCTGGCTGAGAAGCTGCATGATGGCAAAGGCTGTCTGCGCGGTCATGCTGCCATGTTCGGAGCCGGGAAACTGGCGGTTGAGATTCCGCATTTCCCTGCCAGCCAGGGGGGCGAGCGCCGGCGCGGCGCGGGGCGGGATAAACTGAAGCGGATCGGGCACCGTTTCATGGCGCGGATTCGAAAGCCGGAACCCGTAACGGACCGCCGCATCCCCGAGCATAATGACACGGGGCTTCTGCGCATTCTGTGCCGAATGTGTCGCTGCCGAGGTATTGCCTCGCGGCAGAACGACAAGCTTTGCGCCTTCAACATGGCAGTGTTCGATCAGCCAATAGGCCGCGAGAACACCGGCAATTTCGTTGGCATGCGAACCGGCAAGCACCAGACATGCCGGCCCTGCCCTGCTGGCCGGGCTTTCTCTGCTGCTTTTCTCACGGACGGCATCATTGCCGCCGAGAAAAAATACCGGCGTATCGAAGGCTGTTCCGCGCAGCGGGGCATGATAGTCCGAAAGAAGCCCTGCCCGAAGCACGCCGGGGCCGGGCTGAACTTCGGAATAGACAAGGCCGGGGCCCTCGAGGCCGAGGAAATCATCGCTCTCGAAATGACCTGAAGGTGCGGAGGCCGCCGAAGACGCAGGAGGGCTCTGCGTCTGGCTGAACGCAAAGCCTCCTGCAATGCAGGCGAATATCAGTGAAAGAGCGAAACGCTTGATACGCATTCGCGTATATCACTTCGCCATGAGACTGCCGAGCACATTGCCTGCCTCGGCTATCGTCGGCACAACAAAGAGCGCAACATTGGATCGCGAACACAGGTCGGTGAAAAAGCCATCATCGTTGCCTCCCTGGACGACGATCACGATGTCGGAAACCGGCACGCAGAGCGCTATGAGCTGATTCGAAGCTTCGCCGCGGCGGGCGCTTCCCCCGGTATGGATCGAAATGATCTTCATATCGGAAACCTTCGCGGCTGTGATCAGCGATTTGACGCGCTCGACTTCCTGCTCGAAGCTCAATCCCGCTGCTCCAAGCCCCTTGTTCGAAGCACCCAGAACGAACATGAGTGTATGTGAACCTTCCAGTGCCGAAGGCTTTGCGGCAATGTCATAGCCAAAATTCAGCTTGAGTCTGGTATTGGCAAGAACCTTGACAATGGCTGCATCTGAAGTCTGGCCGGCTGAAGCAATGAATCCCGGTCTGGGGAATGAGCCTGCCAGTCCTTCGGGAAGAACTACCGACCCCGCCTGCGGCGTCTGGGCTGAGGCTGAAGACAATCCTGCAATCATTGCAATCAGCACCAGAGCCGCCGCTTTCATGGGAATTTCCGCAAGTTTCCTGTATTTGCCTATCTTCTTCTTTAGCATGTATATGCTCTCCTTTTTTGCGCCGAATCGCTCGATCTCTTTCCGGACGCGTTCAGAATCCGAACACTGCCCCATCGCGCCGCGGATCTGCACCGCCGCGCATGATTCCGGTATCGAGGTCGACGAGGATTGCCTGCGCGCCGCCAAAGAACAGGTCGAATTCCGGGTATGCCTTAATGCTGTATCCTTTCGCGATGAGCGCTTTTCTGGTCTCTTCAGGGATTCTCGCCTCGATCGACAGATCCTTTTCCGTATCCCGGGCATAGAAGCGCGGCGATTCGATCGCTTCCTGCACGCCCATCCTGTAATCGAGGAGGTTGACCGCCAGAATGACCATGGTGGAAATGATGCGCCCAGCTCCGGGCGTGCCCATGGTGACGAAAGGCTTGCCATCTTTCGCGATGATGGTTGGCGCAATGGTCGTGCGCATGCGCTTGCCGGGTGCATAGGCGTTGGGCCCGCGGGCAGACCAGTTCTGCATTTCATTGTTGAGAATGATGCCTGTTCCTGGTACTGCAACAGCGGCTCCCCAGAAACCGGACAGCGTCTGGGTCAGCGCGACCATGTTGCCATGCCTGTCGACTACCGATAGATGGGTTGTTGAGGGATGCTCGGGGGGCGTTCCCGCATTGACCTTGGGTGTTACCTTGTCAGGGTCGATTTCCTGGGCGCGCCTGCGGGCATACTCCTTGTCCAGAAGTCCGGCAACGGGGATTTTCGCAAAGTCCGGATCTCCGATGAATGCCGAATTATCGGCAAAGCCGCGTTTCATCGCCTCGGCCATGAGGTGAATGTTGCGCGGAGAAAGCGGTGCCTCCGCAGCAAGGTCGAAATTTTCCAGTATGTTGAGTATTTCTATTACCGACAGCCCGCCGACAGGGGGCGGTGCGGAGACAATTTCGTATCCTCGATAGGTGCCCCGCACCGGTTCGCGTTCGATCGCGCGGTAGGCCGCAAGGTCGGCCTTGGTGATATATCCGCCGTTCCGAGCCATGTCAGCCGCTATGGCATCGGCGATTTCACCCTTGTAGAACACATCAGGCCCGCCATCTGCAATTTTTTCCAGCGTTTGAGCCAGATCGGGATTGCGCATAATCTGCCCTGCTTCAAGCGGCAGTCCCTCGGGCGCAAGAATGGCGAGCAGTGCTTCGTTTTTCGAAATGGGATCGAAGCGGTCCTTGATAGTCTGAGCCAAGGTCTCGCTGACAATGAAACCGTTGCGCGCATAGCGGATTGCAGGCGCCATTACCTGCGCCAGGCTCATGGTTCCGTATTTTTCGAGCGCCATGCAGAGCCCCGCGACCGTGCCGGGAACGGCGACCGAAACATGCCCTTCGTTGCCGAATTTGACCTTGGACATGTCGGCAAGCGGTGCCATCGAGCGGTAATCGATTGCAATCGTCAATTTCCTGTCCGCCAGATAGATCACCATCATTCCTTCGCCGCCTATGCCGGTCGCGTTGGGCTCCACGACTCCAAGGGCAAATGCCGAAGCTACTGCTGCATCGACGGCATTGCCGCCTGCCATGAGTATTTCAAGACCGGCTGCTGAGGCCAGCGGCTGTGCCGAGGCCACCATGCCATTGCGGGCCGTGATCTCCGCTTTTCTGGTGTCGGCCGCGAAGGCGCTCGGTGCCAGCACAAATCCGAAAACCAGAAGCGCAAGAAGCGCTGCCCCCAGGCGCCGGCTCAAGCCGGCAAATCCATTCTTTTGCATTGTCTACCTCCTGTGTTCTCTGTCTCGTTCAATGCCAGTTCGATGCTTTTGCGAACATCCGACATTACCAGTTGAGGAAGGATCCCGATCCGAGGCGCGCAACTTCCATCCAATCCGGCCAGCGTTCGAAACGAATGCCCGACGCGGGCGCACAAGTCTCGTTCCACGCCTCGAGAATGGCTGTAATACTGGCGATGTGAGTGGCGACACGGGATGCGAGCGGGTACCTCGGATCCTCAACGGCGTTTCCGCGATCCGTTGCCTGGGCGGGGTTCGGCGTCTCTATCAGGAAAGAAACGGCGTTGGTCGCATCTCCCCATTCCCGGTGCGAAAGGCCATGAAAGGTTTCGCTCGAAGGCTCGAGCTTCATCGAAATGCCCTCGAGTTCGAGCGCAAGGACAGCCATGGCCGCCATGTCGAGATTCTTCGGGTTGGCCACAATCATGTAAGCAAGCCGGGATTCGGGACCTGCTTCGTGCAGATCGATGGCGATATCGACCTTTTCCCTGCAAAGCAATTCCATTACAGCCCAGGCAAGGCGCTCCGTGAGCGTCCCATCCGGGCTGCCCGGATAGACCCGGTTCAGGTTCCGCGTTTCGCTGCCTTCAAACGCGTCTCCTCCAGCAGGATGGCGGTACTGGGTTGGATCCGGCTTTTGCTGATGGACAGGATTGGTATAGCGGGCGCCATATTTGAAGAAACGGACGCCCCGGGGCGTGGGGACAGCAATCCAGGCAGGCGTTCCCGGATGTTCCGTCCAGCTCGAGGCCGAGTTGTTGAGGTTGGGAATAACCAGCAGGCGGCCGGTGGAGGGTATGGCATGCTCCACCAGCACGGTTGCAGCCACGATCCCTGCGATCTCATTCGCATGAGTGCCGCCTGCAATGAATACGACTGGACCGGGCTTGCCGCTGTCCAGAATGAAGACCTTCGTATCGGCTGGAGTTCCCGCAAGCGGCGGGAACCAGTCGGACAGCCATGCGACAGACGTCACTCCCTGCCCTGGCCGGACATCGTGAAGGACGGTCGCCGCACCGGGCAGTGGGCTGGCGGCTGCAGTACTCAGAGCCGCGGCGCCAGCCAGAATAAACAGCAATGCCAGCAAGATTCGAGAACGAACATTGTGCATGGCCTCTATGCTAGCACAGCTGGGCGCGCAAGAAAAGCGCGTTCTTCTGTTTGCCGCTCAGCCTCTGCGCTTTCTCGTGGACACGTCAAAGATGACCGCGAAGAGGAGCACGAGTCCCCTGATGACATACTGGAGCGAAATGTCCGTACCGAGCAGGTTCATGCCGTTCATCAGGGACATGTACACAAGCGCGCCGATCATGGAGCCGGTGATTGTACCGATGCCTCCTGCTGCCGACACGCCGCCGATGTACGCCGCCGCGATGGCATCGAGCTCGAACAGGGTACCGGCCTGAGGGGTCGCCGACTTGAGGCGGGCAGTGAAGAGAATGCCGGCAAGGCCCGACAGGAAGCCCATCGAAGCGAACACGAGCATGGTGATGTTTTTCACATTGATGCCCGAGAGCTCGGCAGCCTCCGGGTTGCCGCCCACCGCATAGATATGCCGGCCGATCACGGTGCGGCGGGTGATGAAGTCATACACCAGCACCACCGCCAGCATGATGACGACCGTCCATGACATGCCGTTGTAACCCGCGAGAATCCATGTAATGAACCCGAGAATTACGGAAATGAAGACCAGCTTCGCGGCGAAAAGCCCGTTGGAAAGGACCTCGAAATTGTACTGCATTTTTCGCTTGCGGTCGTTGATCTGTCCGAGTATGAACAGCACAATGGCTATTGCGCCGATGAGCAGGGTTGTCTTGTGGAGTTCCGGCAGGAAAGTCTCGCTCGGGAACAGGTCGGGTATGTAGCCCGTGCCAATGGCGTTGAAAGCTTCATTCGGCACGATGATGGTACCAGTGGCCGCAGTGACGAGCATGAGCGCGCCGCGGTAGATGAGCCAGCCGGCCAGGGATGCGACGAAAGCTGGTATACCGAGCCTGGCTACCGGGAATGCCGTGAGCAGGCCTGCCGCAGTACCCATCACCAGAACGAGGAGGATCGCCGCCCATGCCGGCCAGTTCCACTGGGCAAGCGCAATGGCGGCAATGGCTCCCAGGAATCCCGAAAGGAAGCCCACCGACAGATCAATGTGCCTGATAATGATGACCAGCGTCATGCCAACCGCGAGCACTGCGATATACCCTGTCTGGTTGAGCAGGTTCGCCATGTTTCTAGAGGAAATGAATCTTCCGTTGGTCAATATGGTGAATACCGCCATGATGAGCGCGAGCGCAAAGTACATGCCATATTCACGCACGTTCTTCCGCAACACCGTCCGCAATTCGTTCATTGATTCCCTCCTCTCAGTACTGCGTGGCGAGCTGCATGACGGCTTCCTGGGTCGCCGACCGGGCTTCGAGTTCGCCGGTGATATGCCCATTCGCGACCACGTAGATGCGGTCGCTCATGCCCAGGATTTCGGGCAGTTCCGATGAAATCATCAATATGCTCATGCCCTTTGCCACAAGTTGATTCATGATAGTGTAGATTTCGTATTTGGCGCCGACATCGATGCCTCGTGTCGGTTCATCGAAAATGAGAAGGTCGGGGCCCACGAAGAGCCATTTCGCGACCGATACTTTCTGCTGGTTGCCGCCCGAAAGGTTCATCACAAGCTGATGAATGCCGGGCGTCTTGATGAGAAGCGATTTCACGAACTCGTTGGCAGTCTGCTTGTCGAGCTCCTCGTTGACGATGCCGTTGCGCGAGACGCCTTCCAGATTGGCCAACGATATATTGTATTGGATTGACTGAATGAGGATGAGGCCATTGCGCTTGCGATCTTCGCTCGCATAGGCAAGCCCTGACCTTATCGCCCCGCCGGGATGGCGGAAACGGCATTTCTGACCTTTGAGGTATACTTCGCCCTGGAGCTGGTAGCCGTCGGGATTGCCGAAGAGGCTTCGCGCAAGCTCGGTGCGGCCTGAGCCCACGAGTCCGGCAAGTCCCACAATCTCGCCCTTGTGCACCTTGAAATTCACATCGTTGAGTACTTTGCGGCCAAGAGCGGCGTCATAGGCGTTCCAACCGCGAACTTCGAGAACTACCTCATCGGATTGCTTGGTATCTCTGGGGGGATAGATGTTTTCGATGGACCGTCCGACCATGTGCTTGATGAGCAGCTGCTCGTCAACCTTGTCGGCTTTGCGGTCCAGAGTACAAATGGTCTGTCCGTCGCGGAGTACCGTGATGGTATCGGCAATGGAGAGTACTTCCTTCAATTTGTGGGAGATCATGATCGAGGTGACGCCCTGCTGTTTGAGTTCTCGGAGAATCTGCAGGAGGTTGTCGCAGTCATCCTCGTTCAGTGCGGCAGTGGGCTCGTCAAGGATAAGAAGCGAGACGTTGCGGCTGAGCGCTTTTGCGATCTCCACCAGCTGCTGCTTGCCGATACCGAGATCCTTCACCTTGATGGTTGGGTTGATGTTGAGCCGAACGCGCTTGAGCAGTTCTTCGCTTCTTTTAATCATCTGGTTCTGGTCGACAACCAAGCCCCTGCGGATTTCATGACCCAGCATGATATTTTCGAACACCGTCATCTCGGGCACAAGCGCAAGCTCCTGGTAGATGATGCCAATGCCCGCTTTTTCCGAATCATGGATGCCGCTGAATTTGACTTCTTTGCCGTTGAAAAGGATCGAGCCTTCGAATTCCGTGTGAGGATATACACCACTCAGCACTTTCATCAGAGTGGATTTGCCGGCACCATTTTCCCCCACCAGACAGTGAATTTCGCCGCGCTTGACGGAAAAATTGACATCGCTCAGTGCGCGCACTCCCGGGAAGCTCTTGGATATATGGCGCATTTCCAGAATATGATCACTCATGCCTCACCTGCCTGTAAAAAGAATACATGACGGAAGCCGCTTTCGCAGCGGCTTCCGTCGAAAAAACATTAATTGAAAATTATTTAAGGCCGGTGAACTTGTCGGCGGGCCAGTATCCTGAATCGATGATGGTCTGCTTCACATTCTCGCGGGTAACCGTAACGATGGCGGTCGGCTTGGCTGGAACGTCCTTCTTGCCATTGTTGTAGTAGGTGGTCACGGGCGGGGTCTGTCCCTTCATGTAGGCGACAGCGGCATTGATGGCATCCTGCACAAGGGTACGGACATCCTTGAGGACAGTCATGGACTGCTTGCCATCGATGATGTACTGGATGGACGCGATCTCGGCATCCTGGCCGGTGATGTAGTACTTCTTGACATCCTTGTCTGCCGCAAAGGCATCGGCGATTGCGCGCGCGGTACCGTCATTCGGAGCGCAGATGTAGACGGTGCCCTTGGCATCCTTGCCGACTGCGGTGAGGTTGGCTTCGGCCTTGTTCTTGGCATCGTTGAAGTTCCAGTTGGTGGTAACCTGACCGATAATCTGGGCCATTTCGTCGCGGGTCAGCTTTGCCTTGTTCTTGAGGGCGACGGCCTTGTCGGAGTTGCGGACAGTGAAGGTGCCGTCGGCGATTTTCGGCTGGAGCACGCTCCATGCGCCTTCAAAGAAGATGAAGGCATTGTTGTCGGAGGCAGCGCCGGCATAGATGTAGAGGTTGTTGCCCTTGGAGCCGGCCGGAACCTGCTTCACGAGATACTCGCCCCACGCAGCGCCAACCTGGAAGCTGTCGAAGGTTACATAGTAGTCGACCGAGGTGGTATCGCGGATCAGGCGGTCATAGGAAATGACTTTCACGCCTGCCTTGTTGGCCAGATCGGCTGCGGCAGCCGCTGCGGATCCGTCATGCGGGCAGATGATGAGTACTTTGATCTTCTCGCTGATCAGCGCTTCGACATTTGCCTTTTCCTTTGCGGAATCGCCCTGGCTGAAGAGAACCTTCGCCGAGAAGCCCGCAGTCTTGAGTGCATCCAGGAATCGGGTCTGGTCCTGGATCCAGCGCGGTTCGTCCTTGGTCGGGAGCACGATGCCGACCTGGGTGTCGGCAAGCGCAAAGCCTGCCGCTACGATAAGGAGCATGGCAATAAACAATGCACGTTTCATCGGAAATCCTCCTTTGGAAATTGCGCGCCGCTCATGCGGCGTTGCCAAACGGCATACAGCCGTTTCCGATTGAAGTGTCCCATGGTTTTTGAAAGCAGGCGACATGAAAGATGTGACAAAATGGCGGAACTTCGCTCACTGCGAGGGAATTGCGTAGACCATATAGCACTTTCTTGCCTTGTCTCGGCAATATTGTGCTAGGATTCTGCTATCGTTTCTTTACGTTGCGATAGACATCCTCTGCCCGGTGGAATCCATCTTTAATAACTGTGCTTTCGAGGGTTTCCGCGGTGACGAGAATGGGTTCCAGCTTGATGTAGGGAACCCGGTACCGGCCATCATCGATGACTGATTCTGCAGGAATTTTTTCCTTCCTCGCCATCATGACGGCAAATGCGGCTGCCTTGAGTGCCAGAGATTCTATGGGCTTGTAGACTGTAGCGAGCTGACTGCCTTCCGCAATGCGCTGGCAGGCCGAAAGCTCGGCATCCTGGCCAGTGACGACGGCGCTGCCGGCAAGCCTGTTCTCGGAAAGTACCGATATCACTGTTTCAGCGAGCATATCATTGCCGCAGAGTACTGCATCGATATGCTCGCCGGGACGGACGGTCATTTCAAATCTGCTGCGTACCTCGTCGCTCATCCAGTCGTTGGGCCAGATTTCGGCTTTGAGCCTGATTCTTCCTTCCGCAATGAGCGGATCGAGCACTTTATGAAAACCGGCATTGATCATGAACGCGTTATTGTCGCTGATGGCTCCGTTGACGATCACATAGTCGCCGGAGGGAACTGCCGCTACGGCAGCCTGAGCCTGCAGCATGCCGACCTTTTCGTTGTCAAACGAAATGTACAGATCGCAGTTTGCCTTGTGCACCAGCCGGTCATAGCTCATTACCTTTACGCCCCGGCGCCTGGCTTCTCGGCAGACATCGCTGAGGCGCTCTGCATCGTTGGGGATGATGACCAGCACATCGATTCCCTGTTCCAGCAGTTCCCTCACCTGGCTGATCTGCGTGTTCGCATCCTGGTTGGCGACACGCAGAATGACCTCTGCACCCAGGTCCTTTGCCGCCTTGGTGAAGCCATCCACATCGCGTCTCCATCGCTCGACTACGAGCGAATCGAGCGAAAAACCGATGAGAGGACCGCTGGTACGCTTAGCAGGACGGGAGGGAGTGCAGGCGTTCATGAAGATGGCCGGCACGAGAAGCACAAGGAAAGCGATGATGCAGAGCTGCCCGCGCATTCGGCATTGGCCGCTCAAAAAGAATTTCTTGCTAGCCATTGTCGTCTTCCTCCGCCCGCTCGGCATATTCTCTGGGGCTCATCCCTTCGATTTTTCTGAACAGACGCGAAAAATAGTTGGCATCGGGGTAGCCGCAGGCTTCGCTCACGCGGCGCACAGGCCAGCCCGTCGTCCGCAGAAGCTCTTTTGCCCTCTGCATGCGGTATTCGATGAGGGTGCGGGCAAATCCCTTGCCTGTTTCTTCGGTCATGAGCCTGGAAAGTCTTGCCGGCGAGACACCAATGGTATCTGCCGCGTTCTCGAGGCTTATCTGTTCGGCATAGTGATCTTCTATGTACTGAAGCGCTGCCCGGACAGTGTTCGAATAGGGTTTTGCATGCTGCACAGCCTTCAGCAGGTCATCGAAGCGCTCCAGACAGCGCGCAGCGAAGGCTTCTCCTGTACCGGCAGCCCATAGTCCACGCAGATCCTCGAAGTCCATGGCTGATTCGTAGCGGGATATCGAAATTGCTCCTGCCGAATAAAGGACGCTTGCCAGCATGGCAAGTACAGCCTCTGCCGAATGCAGGAGGTGCAGACTTCCGGCAGCCGCCGCGCTCCATGACTCGATCCATGCAGCGAAGGAGCGCGATGCTGCATGAAAGCGGTATTTGCGAATTTCTTCAATGATGGCAGAAAAACCAGCAAGAAGGGGGCCGGCATTCTGATGCTGGATTTCCTCGGCTGAATTCCGCTCAGAAGGCGCATTCCCCCCAGTTTGGCCGACAAAATGCTGGAATGCTTCCTTGAATGACCTGGCCAGTTCTTCGAGCGGAACGGGACCTCCCAGGTGCAGAGACCATTCTACCTTTCCCGGGGAAGGCATCGCGTGCTCCAGCAGGGTCTGTATCGCTGCTGCCTTAGGGTCATGTTCGGACGAAAGGGGAACGAGCAGGGAGCACCAGCGCCCATCCCTGAGCGGTCCTGCGACCGCCTCGCTCTTGTAGTGCACAATGTCAGAAAAACGCCGATACATGGAGCTCACATCTCCATCGGCAGGAACAAAGGCGGCAATGCCCATCACACCATGGCTTGCCTGCAGCCCCAGCGTACCTGCGATCAGAGAGCATTCATGACTGCCTTCACCGTGTTCCAGAAAATCGAAGAGCGCTCGAACCAGAGAGGGAGTCAGTTTCTGAATGCTCTCCCTGAGCTCGAGTTCCCTCTGGGCAAGAAGGTTCAGCCTGTCGAGATAGTCGGAAGCAACTTTGAGCGCCAATTCAAGTCTGTCCCGCGAAACCGGCTTGAGCAGATAGTCGCATACGCCCAGGCTGAGCGCCTCTCGGGCGATATCGAAACGCTCATAGGCTGTCACCAGGATGAATGCCTTCGGATTTCCTTTGCGGGCAATAGTCTTGATTGCCTCGAGCCCGGAAATGCCCGGCATCTGTACATCCATGAGAAGGATGTCTGGATTGAGCTGGGCATCGCGCTCTACCGCTTCCCTGCCAGAAGATGCGGTGCCGACAATGACATATTCCTGGCTGAAGTGGCGCTTGATGAGAAGAGAAAGTCCCAGCACCATCGGCTGTTCGTCATCGACAATGAGCAGGCGCTTCATGCCTTGTCCCTCTCCTTTTCCCCCTCCTTATTTTCTATCTGCGTATCTTCTATCTGTACAGGATTTTCCATGCCGGCAGGCAGGAGGATGGTAATGCGGGTTCCATGTCCTGGTTCGGTCGCGATGTCTACTTTCCCCTTTCCATTGGTTGCGAGTGCTACGCGGCGGACCACGTTGTGAAGACCTATCCCCCTCTGAGGAGTAGCATCGTCGGGATCAGCTGCAGCAAGCGCTCGCGCGATGTCCTCTTCCTGCATACCCTTGCCAGAGTCGCTCACCGACAGTTTGAGCATCCCGCCATCGAGCCGGGCCGAAATGATGACATCGCCTCCCTGCTCGATGTCTCTCAGACCATGCACAATGGCATTTTCCACCAGCGGTTGAAGCAAAAGGGCAGGTGTTTCATATCCCAGCGCCTCATCGCTGATCTCCAGCCTGAAGCGGTAGCGGTCTCCAAAGCGGAGCCTGAGGAGCCACAGATACTGGCGGACACATTCGATTTCCTCCGACACGAGCACAGAGCGCGTCGAAGGTTTCAGCACATAGCGGATGAAGGCTGCAAGTTTTTCCAGGAATTCTGCGGTTTTTTCGTCTCCCTGCGCGAGGGCGAGCTGCCACCCCGCCGCGAGCGTATTGTAGAGAAAATGAGGATTGATCTGCGTCTGAAGCGCTAGCAATTCGGCGTCCTTCAGACGGTGCTGGAAGGTAAGGTTGCGCATGCGCTCTTCCATGAGGGTGCGCTCGAGCTCGGCCTTGCGGGTGAGCTCTTCAAAGGCGGATTTTACGCTGGTGCGCATCGCGATGAAGGCATCGTGAAGCGTGCCGATCTCGTCTTCGGTCTCGTATGGCGGAAGCGGATGATCGTATTCACCCCGTCCCACGGCCTGCGCAGCAACGGCAAGCCTCGAAAGCGGCTCGGTAATGGTATAGGAGTACCGTGCGATGAGGGCCATCGAAAAGAGGAATGCCGCAGCGAGAAGCACAAGGTTGGAAATGAGGGCAAGACCGATATTGGTTCTGTAAATACTGAAAGCACCAAGGGATGAACCCAGCTGAATGGTATCGATCTGCGCGCTGAGGTATTCGATCTGTTCGGCGCTGTGCCGGGCAGCATCGTGGAGTGCAACATAGGTCGGGACATCCCGGCCGCGCTTTGCCTGCACAGCTCCTTCTGCAGATTCCAGATAATCCTCCACCAGAAAAGCCAGATTCTTTTCCAGCAGGAAAATGTCATCGGTTTTGTTTGCCCGGTTCAGCCGGCCGGCAATGGATGAAAGTCTTGTGGAAGATGCGATGAAGTCTTTGAGGGACTCGGAATTCTTGGCCATCAGATAGCCTTCGAGGCTCTGCTGGGTCTGCCGGAGAGTCGACCGGAGGTTTTCCATGTCTGCAGAGTTCTTGAAGAGCAGCTCAACCGACTTTGCCAGGTCAAAGGCTGCTATTGCCGTATAGCTGGTTGCAAGAGCAAGCACGAGAAGAATGAGAACGGAATTGAGCATGATACGCGTGCGTATGCTCTTGCGCTTTTTCAGCATGCCCTTTTTGAACCCAATGCTTCCAAAACGGGGCCGCATCGAGCGAGGAACCACGAAAGCCTTGATAGAAGCCTCTCTGTTCGTATTCATCGGCTACTCTCTCGGGAAGGCTGAATGCGGTGTCCCACTTTGATGACCCCCTGCCTGCTCAGCCCCCTTCTCAATTCCAGCACCGCTTCAACCGCTTTCTCGCCCATCGCCATGGCATCCCTCACAATGGTGGCATGGACCACTCCTTTTTCCACGAGCCTGATGACTTCTGCATTGGCATCGGCTCCAATGATGACAACCTTGCCCACCTCTCCACGGTCCACGATGACCTGGGCTGCCCCGATGGTGCCGCGGCTATCTGCGCAGAGCAAGGCATTTATGTCCGGGTGTGCATCGAGAATGTCAGTGCAGGCCTGTTCTCCGCCCAGGATACTTTCTTCTTCGCGTACTGCGGCTGCAACGAAAGAGCCCGGCTTTGCGGTGACAGCCTCAAGTACTCCGCGGTAAAAGGGCTCTTCATCAGGCTGTAATGCACTGAAGGGACTCGAAGGAAGGATGACACCGATGCGGGCAGCGCTTCCCAGAAGTCCCAGCACGATGCTCGCGGCTTCCCTCCCCTGCCCGAATGAATCGCCGATGACAGCGCTCGCCGCCCCCTGAGGTGCTGCATCTGGAGAGATGAGCACCACAGGAATGCCTCTTTGCTCAGCTTCCCCGAGCCCGCCGTTTATGCTGATGCCCTGGGGAAGATACAAAAGGATGCCGTCAGGCTTTCCTTTCAGCACGATTCCCAGCCAGTGCTCCGCTTCGCTGGAAAGATTTCCCCCTTCGCCTGCATCGGCGCCATAGCGGCGGTAGCGGACCAGCTGGAGGGCAGCGTCACGGGCTTCGGCTTGCTGGCGCAGGCCCTGCTCGAGCGATATGAAGAAGGGGTCGGGAGCATCGGGAATGATGGCCGCAAGATGATATCGGGCGGTATGGATTGAAGAGGGGTTGCGCAGTACTGTCGCGGTGAGGGCAGAACGGCTCTTGGCTACAAGCTGAAAGTTGAAGAGCAATGCCCCGGCGAGTGCTGCCCCCAACACCAGAATGGGTACAAGCCGCCCGATATTCCTGTTCATCCCACCTCATTCCACCGTAACGCTCTTGGCGAGATTGCGCGGCTGGTCGACATCCCGCCCCAGTTCCAGCGCGCAGAAATAGGCAAAGAGCTGGAGGGGGACCACCATGCTGAAAGGATAGAATCGGGGATCGGCCTTGGGAACAAAGATGATGTCGTCCGCAATGGCTTCGGCTTCCCTGTCGCCTTCGGGGGCGATGGCGATGATGGGACCGCTCCGGGCCTTGATCTCGCGCATGTTCGAAATTGTCTTTTCATGGAGGTAATCGTCGGAAACGAGGAACACGCTGGGCACATCGGGACTTATGAGGGCAATGGGACCGTGCTTCATTTCGCCGGCGCTGTATCCTTCGGCATGAATATAGGATATTTCCTTGAGCTTGAGAGCGCCTTCAAGCGCGATCGGGTACAGGATGCCTCTGCCAAGGAAGAGGAAATCCTTCGCTCTGGCGTATTTTCTGGCGATGGCCTGGATATGGTCGCGCTGGTTGAGGGTTTCGCGCACCATGTTGGGAACGGCTTCCAGGGACTTTGCAAACCGCATGCCATCTTCCCGGGACATGTCGCGCATGCGGGCCATGAGCAGGGTAAAGAGATAAAAAACCGTGAGCTGGCTGGTAAAGGCCTTGGTGCTCGCCACCGCGATTTCCGGTCCCGAATGCACATAGACTCCGCCATCGGATTCGCGGGCTATGGTTGAGCCTACCACATTGCAGATTCCCAAAACCGTGGCACCCTTTCGCTGGACTTCGCGCATGGCATAGAGCGAGTCGGCGGTTTCTCCGGATTGGCTGACTACGAACCAGAGCGAATCGTTCTCGACGACGGGGTTGCGATAGCGCAGTTCGCTGGCAAGCTCGGCCTGTGCAGGGATTCGGGCCACCTGTTCCAGAAGGTAGGAGCCGGTCATGCCGGCGTGCCAGCTTGTACCGGCGGCGATGATGCGCACCCGCCGTACTGCTGCAAGCTGGCGGCGGTTCAGATTGAGGCCGCCCAGTTTCGCGGTGGCATTTTCTTCGTCAAGGCGGCCGCTCATGGCGCGGGCGATCGATTCGGGCTGTTCGAAAATTTCCTTTTCCATGTAATGCATGAAGCCCGATTTTTCAATGGCGCCGAGCTCCCAGGTCACTTCGCTTATCGATTTATCGAGCGGCCTCGAATTGCGGTCGCTTATGGAATAGCTGGAGGGAGTAATGTCGACGACTTTGCCGTCGTTCAGATAAATGACTTTATTAGTATGCGCGACCATTGCCGTGATATCGGAAGCCAGCAGCATTTCGTCCTTGCCAACTCCCACGATGAGAGGGCTGCCGTTCCGCGCACCTATAATGCGGCCCGGTTCGTCAGCATGGATGACGGCAATGCCATAGGTCCCTTCGAGAAGCTGGAGAGCTGCAAGCACGGCTTTGAGAAGGTCACCTTCGTAGTAGCTGGCGACGAGGTGGGGAATGACTTCGGTGTCGGTTTCGCTTTTGAAGACTATTCCCTTTTTTTCGAGCATGGTGCGCAGTGTCTTGTGGTTTTCAATGATGCCATTATGGACGACCGCGATTTTCCCGGATGTGTCAGTGTGCGGATGGGCATTCGGGACGGTGACGCCTCCATGCGTCGCCCAGCGGGTATGACCGATGCCCCAGGATCCATCGAGGTCCTCGGGAACCTGTTTCGCGAGCGCCGCGATCTTTCCGACCGATTTGATGATCTGCAAGCCTGGTTCGGGGTCTGTTCTGCCCACGGCGATGCCTGCCGAATCATAGCCTCGGTATTCGAGCCGTCTGAGCCCTTCAAGAAGAATCTTTACGGTTTTCCGAGGCCCGGTGTATCCGATAATTCCGCACATGGTCGATCCTTTCCTGTTTGAATGATTTATCTCGCAAATCCAGCATACAATGGAATTGTCGTGTTGAAAATACCGGGTTCGTTTGAGTTCGCATGGAACCGCTTGCATGACCCCGCCTGCTTCGCTACTGTAATTGAATACCATGGAAATTGGTGTTCAGCCTCTGCGGCTCATATCCCTCGCATCCACCACATCGACAATGATAGATGCGCGCAGGCTTACGGAAGAGGGATACCCCCATGCCGCGATCGTAAGAGCAGACACGCAGACCCAGGGCCGCGGAAGAATCGAAGATCGGCGCTGGTTTGATGCGCCAGGTGCATCCCTGCTCATGACATTGATACTTCCCGCGGAGATGGGGCTTCCCGAAGCTCTGCCGCTGAAGGCTGGTCTTGGAGTGCTTCGAGCGCTCCGGCAGGCTTCGGGACGCGAATTGCTCCTGAAATGGCCGAATGATGTGGTGATGCCGCTGGAAGAAAGCGAAGCCCCTCTCCGCTTCGCGAAAATCTGCGGCATTCTCTGCGAAAGCGCTGGATCGCGGGGGCTCGTCGGCATAGGCATCAATATAAGGAAAGCATCCTGCGCGCTGGTCGCCTCAGGCTGCCCTGCCATCAGTCTTGAGGAGCTCTGTCCCCAATTGCCCGATGCATTTTCCGACCTCGACCGCGCGGCGCTCCATGTAGGATCCTTTATCCTCAAGGCAATGGAAGATGCGGACTGGATGCGCTTTTACGAAGAGTGCATGTGGGGAAAAGGCCTCAGGGTTCGATTTCTCGCCGGCCATCCCGCATCCGGGCAGTACATCGAAGGCATTCTCGAAGGGATCAACCCTGATGGAAGTATCCGCATACGGACCGGTGAAGGCGATAAACCCTGCCGATCCTACGCTTCGGGTGAAATTTCCGAACTACGCCCGGCACTGCAGTCAGGCCTCCCTTGATCAGCTTTCTTCAATTCCGAGAATTGCATGATAGAGCACTTCGTTTATCGGAGCGCTCAGTCCCGATTCCCTGGACAGTTTGATCATGGTGCCGGCAAAAGCCTCCACTTCGGTTCGCCTTCCCGCTTCCACATCCTGTAGCATCGATGTCTTGCCTTCAGGGGAGAGCGTACCGAGGATAGCCATTACCTTCGGGATATCCTCTTCCGAAAGACCGGTTCCCCTTGCGCGCGAAAGCCGGATGACTTCCAGCATGGTCTTCTCGAGCAGAATCCTGCCATGCCCGCTTTCCGTGAAAAAGCGATAGGGCTTACGCAGGACGGCCGACCACTGGTTGATCGATACGTTGATCATGAACTTGAACCAGATTTCCCTCATGATATCCTCAGGAACCGCCACTCTGACCCCGCACTTGCGCAGAAATTCCGCTGCCCTCTGCACCTTCGCTCCATACTCCACAGCCAGCCTGGGCTCGTAGCCGCAGTAGATGGTTCCCTGCGAAGTATACTGGATTTCGTTCGCATGCCGGTGGGCATCGATGGCGAGGATCATCGCCCAGGGTACGGCCGAAGCGCCGAATTCCTCCCTGAGCCGGGGCACTGCGGTAACTCCGTTCAATAGCGAAATGATCAGCGTCTCCGGGCCCACATGCGGCTTCATCTCCTCGATTGCCTCATCAAGGTTGTAATTCTTTACTGCAACAATGAGGTAATCTGCAGGCCTGCCGCTATCGCCTGAAGCTACCGTAAAAAAATACCTTCTGCCATTGATGAGGAATCCTTCGCGCCGGTATCGTTCTTCACGCTCGCCCCGGGCACAGACAGAGACTTCAGCCCGTCCAGAATCATGCAGAATGGCAGCAGTGGCAGCGCCGACTGCTCCTGCTCCAACGACGACAATCGATGGTTTCCTTTTCATGCTCCATGCTCCCTGATATAAGCGCTCAAGGGCGCCACAAGGCGTTCAGGTATCCGGCAGGTAAGCCAGGTATTGCTATCATCATGGGTTTCTTCGATGACCGTTCCCTCACGCCGCACAAGGCTGACAAGGGCGTATTCTGCATGGGGAATGCACAAGGTACATTGGCGCATTCCCGAGGTGAGCGCAGTCTGGATCGCCTCCACCAGCCGGTCCAGCCCCTGGCCTGTACGTACCGACAGCGCAAGACTGCCAGGAAACCGGGAGAGAAATGCCTGAACTGTTTCTGAATCGACCAGATCGATCTTGTTGAGCACAAGAATGCGGGGAACAGCCTGAGCACCGATCTCCGAAAGAACCTGAAGGGTAGTCTGGATATGGGCGTCCACCTGGGGATCGGAGGCATCCGCGACATGAATCAGCAGATCCGCCTGCGATGCTTCTTCAAGGGTCGATTTGAAGGCTTCCACCAGGCCGTGGGGCAGATTTCGAATGAAACCGACGGTGTCGGTCAGCAAAAGGGGCTGGCCCTGCGCGAACTGCAGACGGCGAGTTGTCGGGTCAAGTGTCGCAAAGAGTTTGTCCTCAACCAGCACGCTTGCCCTGGTAAGCGCATTGAGCAGGCTCGACTTGCCGGCATTGGTGTAGCCCACGATTGCAGCGCGGGGGACAGGAATGCGTTCGCGGCGCTTGCGCTGGACTGCCCTGGCCTTCCGCACTTCTTCCAATTCTTCCTTTATTTCGTGAATGCGCCGCTCGATTTCGCGGCGGTCAAGCTCGAGTTTCTGCTCACCAGAACCTTTCGTGCCATACCTGCCGCCGCGCTGGCGCATGAGGTCTTCGTAGGAGTGCGCAAGGCGCGGCAGAGCATACTGCAGTTGTGCGAGCTCGACCTGCAGGCTTGCTTCTCTGGTGAGCGCTCTCGAGGCAAAAATCTTGATGATGAGTTCCGAGCGGTCGTACACTTTTCTTGCAGTGAAGGTTTCCCAGTTGCGCTGTTGTACCGGGCTCAGCGGGTGGTCGAAAATGATCGACGTTGCCCCCGCAGCTTCGGCTGCCTTTTTGATTTCTTCAGCCTTGCCGCTTCCGACAAGAAATGCCGGAGAACGGGTCCGCAGACTTGCCAGCATTGTGCCTGCAATTTCTGCACCATTGGTTTCGGCAAGCCCCTTCAGCTCTTCCAGAAGTTCCCTGGCTTCCTCTTTTCCTGTTTCTCCTGCAGCGATACCCACCAGAAACGCCTTCTCGGGGGGCAGACCGGCCGCTTCGCTATATATGTCCTGTGCCATCGCCCCATACTATACCGAATACCGCATAATGTCTCGAGATGGAGCCGGCGCTGTTTTATGCACCAGCAGGACAGCTGTGGAAATTCAAGCTTCTCTCAAATGCTCAATTTCCTCCGTGATATTGCCAAAAATGCCAAGCCGCCATACACTGGACGCATATCGAGGAGGAGCCATGCCGATTCAGATTTCCGATCTCTCTGATGCAGTTCTGCACACGCACTATGCCGTACGCGGCCTCATCGTCGCCCGCGCCCAGGAACTCGAACGTACCGGACGCCAGATCATCTACTGCAATATAGGAAATCCACAGGCTCTTGGCCAGAAGCCGCTTACCTGGGTTCGCAGTGTGCTTTCGCTCTGCGAATATCCAGAGCTCATGGAAGGCCGCAATGCTGATGCATTCCCTGCCGATGTGGTGGAAACAGCTCGAAACATTCTTGCCTGGTCGAAGCATGGCCTTGGGGCTTATTCTGAATCGAAAGGCATGCGCTTTGTCCGGGAGGCGATTGCCCGGTTCATCCGCGACCGCGACTCCGCCGATGGCGTAGAGCAAATCACGGATCCTGAACACATCTACCTGACCGATGGCGCATCGAAGGGTGTGCAGGCTGCGCTCAGGCTTCTGATTTCTTCGGAAAAGGACGGCATTCTCATCCCGATCCCCCAGTATCCGCTGTATTCTGCAACGATCACGCTCTATGGCGGCCGCCAGGTCGGCTATTACCTCGATGAAGAGGCCGGCTGGAGTCTGGATGAGCACATGCTGGAGGAAGCGATCCAGCGTGCGCACAAGGAAGGAATCCATGTCCGTGCCATCGTGGTGATCAATCCGGGCAACCCCACCGGATCGGTGCTGTCCGAAGACAATATCGCCATGGTCATACGCTTTGCGCGCAGGCACAATCTTACCATTCTGGCTGACGAAGTCTATCAGGATAATGTGTACAAGCCGGGAGCGCGCTTCATTTCCTTTGCTCACATGATGGCGAAACTCCGTGAGCAGGAGGTGAGCCTCTTCAGTTTCCACTCGACTTCGAAGGGCTTTTTTGGTGAATGCGGTCATCGGGGCGGTTACATGGAAGTCCGGAATATTCCGGAAGAAGTCATTGCCCAGATCACCAAGCTCCAATCGGTTTCGCTCTGCTCGAATGTGCCGGGGCAGATAGTCACCTATCTGCTCGTGCGTCCGCCGCGGCCGGACGAGCCAAGCCGCGCGCGCTACGAGGAAGAGCGCAATGGCATTCTCTCCACCCTTGCAACCCGTGCCCGCATGCTCGAAGAAGGGCTCAATCGCATCCCGGGCATCCATTGTCAGCCGATCGCCGGTGCCATGTACGCATTTCCTTCGATTACCCTGCCGCCGGGAAGAACCGACGAGCAGTATTGCATGGCTCTGCTCGAACAAACCGGAGTCTGCGTCGTGCCGGGAAGCGGTTTCGGGCAGAAGGAAGGAACAGCCCATTTCCGTACGACCATTCTTCCTCCCACTGAACAGATAGGGGCTGTCGTCGATGCCCTGGATTCTTTCCATCGGCGCTGGAGCTGAGCATGCAGCAGACTGATGAACGCACATCGAATACTGTTGTCGAACTCAGTTCAATCCTCGAGGTGCTTCACGAAGGTGCCTATATTGTGGATAAAGACCGGCGCATTCTCTTTTGGAACGATGCGGCGGAAACATTGAGCGGTTACAGCGCGCGCCAGGTTGTTGGCTCACGATGCGCGGACAACATTCTCCGCCATGTTTCCGACGATGGCCGCAACCTCTGCGAAGAGGGCTGTCCGATCGCAGCGGTACTCCAAAATGGCAAAACGCAGGATCTGGTCGCCTATATGCACCACAAAGACGGCAGGAGGCTCGCGGTGCATATTCGCGCGGTACCCATGACCATCCCCGGGCGGGGGCCAGCTGTGCTCGAAGTATTCGACGAGATAACCGAACGCAGTCAGCTTCTGAAGGAACTCGAAGCCCTGCGGCAGGAAGTCATGATCGATCCATTGACAAAACTTGGCAATCGCCGATTCTTCGAGATCACCGCAGAAGCCAGAATGAAATCGTGGGAAAACCGGGCTATCGCTTTTGGACTGCTCATGTTCGATATCGATTTTTTCAAGAAAGTGAACGATACATGGGGACATCCTGCTGGCGATGCCGTACTCGAGGCGGTCGGAGGAACCATTGCTGCGGCGATCCGACCTCTGGATGCAGCAGCCCGTTACGGCGGCGAAGAATTCGTCGTAGTGGTACCGAATTGCACTGCAGATTACCTGGAAGCTGTCGGAGAACGGATACGCATGCTGATACAGACCAGCTGGCTGGATCTTCCGGGCGGCGAGAGGCTTTCGGTTACCATATCCGGAGGCGGCGCAATGGTACGAAAGGGAGATACGATTGACTCTCTCCTGGCGCGAGCAGATGCCGCACTTTACCACAGCAAGGAACACGGGCGCAACAGAATTACGATCGCTGAACCCTGAACAACCCCGGCAGAAAAGGCGGCCAGGGCTCAGCGGGCGAGCAGTTTGCGCATTTGCGAGAGAGCTGCCCGGAAATCGCGCGGTTCGGGAGCTTCCAGCACAAGGGGCGTTTTCAATACCGGATGCGCAAAAGAAACTCTCAAGGCATGGAGAGCCGTTCGGGAAATGAGGGGTTTTTCTTCAAAGGCATCACCCTTCCAGCGGCGCTTGATCTGGGACAGAAGAAGGCTCTTGCCATCGCCATAGAGGGGGTCCGCAAGGATGGGCAGTCCCGATGCAGCCAGGTGGATGCGTATCTGATGGGTTCTTCCGGTTTCCGGCAAGGCACGTACCAGAGCGTAGCCGCGATATCGCTCCACCACTTCAAAGTGGGTAAAGGATTCTTTTCCTTTTGATTTGTCGATCACGGTGCGGTGAAGGCGGTCGCCATCCGCGCGCAACGGAAGATTTACATCCCATGAATCCTGCGTAGGTTCTCCGCAGACGATGGCGAGGTATTCTTTCTTCACCTGACGGGTGGAAAAATCGAGGCTCAGTGTGCGGTGGGCATCCCGGCTGCGTGCATACACCAGGACACCGGTGGTATCGCGATCGATTCGATGCACGGGGAAGAGCGCTCCGTATTCTTTTTCCAGGATAGAACGTGCGACTGGCGCGTCGGGGTCCCATCGATCCGGAATGGCGAGGATGCCTGCGGGCTTGTTGATGGCGAGAAGAGAGTCGTCGAGAAAAAGTAACGTAAGATCCAATTTCACGTAAGAATTGTAGCACGAACGAAGCCGGAACGGGAATCCTGCTCCAGCTTGCCTTCCACTTGCCGATTTTGTGCAATTTTTATATCTTTGTTGAGGCCTTTCAAAGCCGTTTCCAAATCAGAAAAACCGGCTCCGCAGCATCCTCTCGGGATGCAAACAAGTGCAGCCGGCATACAATGCCAGATACAGGAGAGGAATGGTATGGCGAAACAGTTGTTGTTCAGCGAAGAAGCGCGACGGAAACTCCTCGTCGGCGTCGAAACAATCTCCAAAGCCGTAAAGGTGACGCTTGGTCCGAAGGGCCGCAATGTCCTTCTCGACAAGAAGTTCGGCGCTCCGACCGTAACCAAAGACGGCGTTTCAGTCGCAAAGGAAGTCGAGCTCGAGGATCCGTACGAGAACATGGGTGCCCAGCTGCTCAAAGAAGTAGCGACCAAGACGAACGATATCGCAGGTGACGGTACCACTACCGCTACGGTACTCGCCTATTCCATCGTAAAGGAAGGCCTGAAGTCCGTCGCTGCCGGAATCGACCCCATGGCCCTCAAGAGGGGAATCGACCAGGCGGTCACGCTGGCAGTTGACGAAATCCGCAAGAATTCAAAGGAAATCAAGGAAAAAGAGGAAATCGCCCACGTCGCCTCGGTTTCTGCTAACAATGACATCGAAATCGGCAACCAGATTGCTGATGCGATGGAAAAAGTCGGCAAGGACGGTGTCATCACGGTCGAAGAATCCAAGACCATGGAGACAACCATCGAATATGTCGAAGGTATGCAGTTCGACCGCGGATACACCTCTCCCTATTTTGTAACCAACCGCGATTCCATGACCGCGGTATTCGAAAATCCGCTCATTCTCATCCACGACAAGAAGATCTCCAACATGAAGGATCTTCTTCCCGTGCTCGAGAAGGTCGCGCAGACCGGCAAGCCCCTCCTCATCATCGCCGAAGATATCGAAGGCGAAGCGCTTGCAACCCTCATCGTCAACCATCTGCGCGGCACCATCAATGTCTGCGCTGTCAAGGCGCCTGGCTTCGGTGATCGCCGCAAGGCCATGCTCGAGGACATCGCCATTCTCACTGGCGGCGAAGTCATCTCCGAAGAACTCGGCCTCAAGCTCGAGAACACCACCATCAATCAGCTTGGTACCGCCAAGACAGTCAAGGTCGACAAGGACAACACGACCATCATCAATGGCGGCGGCAAGCAGAAGGACATTCAGGACCGCATTGCCCAGATCAAGAAGCAGATTGAAGAGACCACCAGCGATTACGACCGCGAGAAGCTCCAGGAGCGCCTGGCAAAACTCGCCGGCGGTGTCGCAGTCATCAATGTCGGCGCTGCAACCGAAGTCGAGATGAAAGAGAAGAAGCACAGAGTCGAAGACGCGCTCTCCGCAACCCGCGCTGCCATCGAAGAAGGCATCGTTCCCGGCGGCGGCATCGCTCTCATCCAGGCTGCGCTTGCCCTCGAGAAGGCTGATATTTCAAAGATGACCGATGACGAGAAAGTCGGCTTCAAGATCGTGAAGCGCGCGCTTGAAGAGCCCATCCGCCAGATCGCCGAAAACGCTGGTGTCGATGGTTCCATCATCGCCGACAGGGCCAAGCACGAGAAAAAAGGTATCGGTTTCGATGCCGCCAAGATGGAGTGGGTGGACATGATGAAAGCCGGCATTATCGACCCGGCCAAGGTAACCCGAAGTGCACTCCAGAACGCTGCATCGGTCGCCTCGCTCCTGCTCACCACGGAGTGCGCCATCACCGATCTGCCCGAGAAGGAAAAACCCGCTGCCAACCCCGGCGCAGGCATGGGCGGAATGGATTACTGATCTCTCCAAAGCAGGATTTTTCAGAAAAAACCAGCCAAGAAAAAACGCGGCGCTTTTCAGCGCCGCGTTTTTTCTTGCATGTTTATGCTTCGATAAAAACACAGCAACAAGGGGTGGGGTGCTCAGAAGCACACCACCTGAGCCTCGCCTGTTTCGTCGAACTGACTGTTGTAGAGCTCGGCGTAGAATCCGCACCTGGCCAGGAGCTCCTCATGGGTTCCCTGTTCCACGATATCTCCGTGATCCATGACGAGAATGAGGTCAGCGTCACGGATAGTCGAGAGCCTGTGCGCAATCACAAAGCTGGTACGCCCCTGCATGAGCGCATTCATGGCTTTTTGAATCAGAAGCTCGGTGTGCGTGTCGACATTGCTCGTCGCCTCATCGAGGATGAGCATGGGCGGATGCGCGAGCATGGCCCTCGCAATGGTCAGAAGCTGTTTCTGGCCTTGGGAAATATTGGTCGTCTCCTCATTGAGAACAAGGTTGTAGCCCTCCGGGAAGGCACGCACAAAGTGGTCGACATGTGCCGCCTTTGCCGATTCGACCACTTCATCTTCATCTGCATCATGCTTGCCGTAGGCGATGTTTTCTTTAACGGTCCCCGAGAACAGCCAGGTATCCTGCAGGACCATGCCAAACCATGAGCGCACGACATGGCGCGGCAGGTTCCGAATCGGTATTCCATCGATGAGAATCTCGCCGCTGTCCGGTTCATAGAAGCGCATGAGCAGTTTGACGAGCGTAGTCTTGCCTGCACCTGTAGGCCCTACGATGGCGACCTTCTGCCCCGGCAGAACGGTCGCGCTGAAGTTTTTGATAACAGGCTCGCCGGGCACATACCCGAAATGCACATTCCTGAATTCGACCCTGCCTTCGATGCGGGCAGGGACGAGCGCCATAGACGCTTCTGAATCGGCGCTCTCTTCCTCCCTGGCCAGAAACTCGAAGATGCGCTCGGCGGCAGCTGCCGTCTGCTGAAGAACATTCGAAATATTCGCTACCTGGGTAATGGGCTGGGTGAACGAGCGCACATACTGCAGAAACGCCTGTATATCGCCCACTGTCACCATCTTTCTGGCCGCCAGATAGCCGCCGGATACCGCTACCGCAACATAGCCCAGATTGCCGACAAAATTCATGAGCGGCATCATGATGCTCGACAGAAACTGACTTTTCCACGCTGATTGATACAGTGTCGAATTCAGCGAATCGAATGTCTTGATGGCCCTGGATTCGCCGCCGTATGCCTTCACCACCGCGTGGGCTCCGAAATGTTCCTCGACATGCCCGTTCAAATGCCCGAGATATTCCTGCTGGGTCTTGAAATACTTCTGAGAACGCCTGACAATGAAGCGGACCAGTACGAAAGAAAGCGGAATCATCACCATTGCGACAAGCGTCATCTGCCAGCTGATGGTGAGCATCATCACAAGCGCACCGATAAGCGTCATCACCGAGGTGATCATCTGCGAAAGGCTCTGGCTCAATGTCTGATTGACGGTGTCGACATCGTTCGTCATTCGGGAGAGAATTTCGCCGTGGTTGGTGTTGTCGAATGCGCGGAAGGGCATCCGATTGATCTTCGCAAGTATGTCTTTCCGCAGATTATAGGTTATCTTTATCGCGATGCCGGATACGACCCATCCCTGTATATATTGAAGAATTGCGGAGGACAGATACAGGCCGAGTACTGCCAGCAGAATGCTTCCAATTTTGGCGAAATCGATATCACCTGTGCGGGAGAGCTTTTTGACGACCCCCTCGAACAGCGTCGTGGTCGCATTTCCGAGTACTTTCGGTCCCATGATTCCAAGTATCGTCGCGACAGCTGCAAGCATCATGACCGCGGCTATTGCCCACCGATAAGGGCCCAGGTACGAGATGAGCTTTTTCATCGTACCCTTGAAGTCCCTGGGTTTTTCGCCAGGCATGAAAGAAGCGGGGCCGCCCCGGCCTATCATGGCACCAGGGCGGATTTTGGCCGGCCCCTGGGCGAAACCAGAAGTATTCGAAGGGGTATTCGAAGGTTTGCCGTTCATGCAAGTTCCTCCTGCTTGAGCTGCGAAAGTGCGATATCGCGATACACATCGCAGGTTTTCATGAGTTCTTCGTGCTTCCCGATTCCTACCACATGCCCATCATCGAGAACGATAATCTGTTCTGCATGGCGAATGGGAGCTACACGCTGAGAGACCAGGAACACGGTACTGTCCCTGGCATACGTTTTCAGTGCCTCGCGGACTGCCCGCTCGGTTCGATAATCGAGGGCAGAAAAACTCTCATCGAAAATATAGACCGGTGCCCGGCGCACGAGGGCGCGCGCGATTGCGAGGCGCTGACGCTGGCCACCTGAAACATTCATGCCACCTTGAGAAATCTGACGCTCGAGCCCATCCGGGCTTTCTTCGACCAGGCTCCATATCTGGGACAATGCAAGTGCCTGCCTGACTTCTTCTTCTGATGCCCCATCCTTTCCATAGCGGACATTGGCGGCAATGCTGCCACTGAACAGCATGCTTTTCTGAGGCACAAATCCGATCGCGCCCCGCAGCTCAGAAAGCGCCAGCGTTCTGATATCGGCACCATCGAAGAGAACCGATCCCTCCGTCACGTCATACAGGCGCGGAATCAGACTGACAAGCGTCGATTTGCCAGAACCCGTCGTGCCAATGATCGCAGTCGTGGTGCCAGGCCTTGCGGTAAAACTGATGTCATGCAGGACATCTTCCTGTGCTCCCGGATAGCGGAAGCGGACATTGCGGAACTCGATTTCGCCGCGCAGCGGCCTGGGGAGTGGCTTGGGAATTTCGGAATCCTTGATGCTGATCGGTGTATTGATGACTTCTGCGATACGGTCGGCAGAGACACTCGCCCGCGGCAGCATGATGAACATCATCGACATCATCAGAAACGCAAAGAAAATCTGCATCGAATATTGCATGAAGGCCATCATGTCGCCGACGCGGATCGAGCCGGCAGCAACTTCGTGGGAACCGACCCAGATAATGGAAACGCTGACCACATTCATGATCACAGTCATGAGGGGCATCAGCACCACCATGACGCGCGTTACATAGAGCATGGTGCCGGTCAGATCGCGGTTTGCCTTGTCAAAGCGCTGTACTTCGTGGTCCTGCCGGTTGAATGCCCGAATGACCATCATGCCGGAAAGATTTTCGCGCACCACGAGGTTGAGCCTGTCGACCAGCTTCTGTATCGCACGGAATTTTGGAACCACAACGACAAATACAAGGCCAATGATGCCAATGAGCACGCCTACGGCTGCCGCGATGATCCACCACATGCCCGAGGCTTTCCCGAGCGCGCGCACGACACCTCCGATGCCGATGATCGGTGCATAGAACAGCATCCGCGTTCCCATCATGATCATCATCTGAACATGGGTGACATCGTTTGTGGAACGCGTAATCAGCGAGGCAGTCGAGAACGAATCGAACTCCGCGAGCGAAAATTCCTCAACCTTGGTAAACACTGCCCGCCTGAGGTCGCGCGCTGTCCCCGCCGCTACTTTCGATCCCAGGTAGCCGACCATTATGGTCGCAGTTACGGAAATGAGCGTGATGATCAGCATTATCGCGCCGATGTTCAGAATGTACCCTGTTTGCGGCGCTGCCGTGTCAACGCCGAGCGCTTCGAATTCCTTCTGGAGACCACGGACGACAAGCTGTGATTTTGCAAGAGGGTCGAGGCTGTCGATCTGCGCAAGGATGGCCTTCGGGTTGAGCGCGGCCAGAGCACCAGCGGCCTGGCCGCCGGGTTGGCCGCTCGGCACTGCCTTGCCCAATGCCCCCGCCCCGCCCGCTGCAGCTAGGTCCGGCATCTGAGACATCACCACAAGCTTGGGATACTCGGAAAGGAAAATGCGCCGCGCTGCATCGACCGCAGTCTTGTCCGAAAGATCCAGTGACATCACCGGCTCGGAATTCGCAAGCGGCCATTTTTTCGAAAGCGTTGCAGCCTGATCAGAGCCGGGCCTGACCTCTTTATAGACCTTTTGAAGCGCCGCAAATTGCTCACCAGCACCCTGTGCCTGCAAAAGCCTTCCGAGCGCCTCGAAACTTCCTGTGCGGATAACCTGAGGGATGTCAGGTTCAATGCCACCCTGCTGAATCCCCACATTCACGATTTTAGACAGGTAATCCGGAAGCGAGAGATCCGCATTTGCCTGAATGAACAACAGCGCGATCACCAATATGATCGAAGCCCAGTATGGCTTCAGAAATCGAATCAGCGTTCTCATTCTCAATACTCCTGCATTTCTTCAATGACCTGTACGAATCGCTCCAGCTGGCGTACTGCCTGAGCGGCTTCCTCCGGCTCGAACCTCTCGCAGAAACGCCTCAGCCATTCCTGCCGGGACTGCATGATGGTGCTGACCAGAGCCTTGCCTGCATCAGTCAGCGAAAGTGTGCGCGCGCGGCGGTCCAGCGGGTCTTCTATGCGAGTCACAAGGCCGAGATTGACCAGCTTCTCTACCATTTGGCTCGCTGCTGCCCCGCTCACGCCCAGGTCGTCCCCAAGCGCGGTAACCCTGCACGTTCTTTTGCCAGCAAGGTTGAGCAAAACCATAGCCTGCGGAACGGTAAGTCCGGCTTCTGCACAAAAGCGTGCAAAGCTCCGTACCGAGATCCGCATGACATGTCCGACCCATTTGCGCAACGCCTGTTCAAGATCCTCGTTTTTGGCCATGAATATACCCGCTAAATGATAAGATTAGTTAATAATAAAGTTTTCTTATCTATAATGCAAGCCCTTCGCCTCACTATCCAATGCCCCACTCTTAACTCTTTCGGCAATATTGCATATAGTGGAAAAGATGAATCAAAGACCACATCGTATCACTACAGTAATATTCGATTGCGGAAGCGTCATAACCTTCGATCAGAATTGGGAATATGTGCGCCGGATGGCAGAATTCTTCAATGCCGACCCTCTTGCCTTCAGAGATGTCTATGTGCGCGAAAGGCCGGAATACGACCGTGGCGTACTGAGCGCCATGGAGTACTGGCATCGCGTCGGCAGCCACTTCGGTGTCGGCGTATCGGGGACGGAGGTTGAAAAGCTCGCCGAACTCGACATGAAAAGCTGGTTTACGATCAACCCGGATACCCTAGCCATTATCAGAGGTCTCAAGCGCCAGGGATTGCAGCTCCTTGTTCTCTCGAATATGAACGAAGAAGGCAAACAATGGATGTACGGACCAGCCCGATATTGCGAAGGCATTGACTGGATTGCTCTGTTCGATCAGATCATCCTTTCCTGCGATCTCAAGCTGCTCAAGCCGGAACCGCAGATATATGAAGCGTGTCTTTCCCGCGCCGGAGTTCCGGCCAGTCATTGCATCTTTATCGATGATTCGGAGGTGAATGTGCGTGCAGCCCAGGCTCTGGGCATTCACGCCATACGGTTTGAAAGCGCGGAAAAACTCCTTTGGCAACTATCAAGCCTGAACCTGCCCGGAATGAATGTTGCGTCTGCGGTCGAAACGATGCATTGATCAGGGAAAGCCTGAGATCGGCTGCGATTTTGCGCTCAGGCGCTTTCTCAAGCCTGCTCTGTTTCGGAACTTCTGCCTGCCGGAGCTTTCCAAACAGTCAGATTTCTTACCCAATACCCCTTCGCGAGCCAGAAAGCGGCAACCATGGCTTTGAAAATGTCGGAAATCTTCGCGACGCCGAACAGCATCACCGGGCCCCAGCTTGTGTATCGGGCAATCAGATATGCCGCCGGAATAAAGACAAGATAGGTAACTCCCACATCGACCAGGAGGCCCATCATCGTGTCTCCCCCTGCACGCGAAACACCGAACTGCGCATTGAGCAGACACCAAAGAGGCAAATATCCTGCAATGACGAAAAGAAGACTGCGGGTAATCGTCCGCGCTGAATCCGAGAGATTGCTGAACACCAGCGGAATGAGTCCTGCAGACAGTACCGCGGCAAGCCCCGCGGCAGCACCAAACAGCACCGAACCGGAAAGAATCCATCGCGCTTTTGCCTTCGCTTCATCCAGCTTGTCTGCACCAAGCGTCGTTCCCACGATGACATTGGTTGCGGTATGGATCGCAGGAAAAACCAGAAAGAGAAGATTCGCAATTGACCATCCCGCTGCCATCCCGGCAACTGTTTCAGCTCCTCCTCTTCGGTTGTAGAGCGCAGTGATGATGGTTTCCGAAAGCACCCAAGCAGTTTCCGAAAGCAGCATCATGGCCGAACGCGCCAAAACCTCACGGAAAAACCTCCAGTCGATCCGGAGAATGAAACGCATCGGGACACTGAAAAGCGGCCTTCGTTTCCAGATGATCAAGGAAAACAGAACAAATTCGACACATCTGGCTATCACAGTCGCAATGGCGGCTCCCACAACCTCCAGTCGCGGCAAACCCAGATTCCCATAGATGAGAGCCCAGTTGCCCACAGTATTCACCAGAGCGGCAGCAGTGGAAATTATAAGAGGCATTCGCGGCTCTCCAATGTCGCGGAAAGAACTTCCCATCGCCGAAGAAAGCGCGAGCGGCACGAAGGAAAAGGAAACAGCCCTCATGTAGCGGATTCCTTCGAACACGATCTGAGCGCTTCGCTGGTCGGGACTCACCATCAGAGAGAGAAGAGTCTGAGGTGTCAGCTGGCAGAGCACAAAATAAGCTAGAGACAAAGTGCTGGCAAGGACCAGTTTGAAACGGAAAGCCTGCTCCATGCCTTTTTTGTCGCCGGCTCCTCGGTGCTGTGACAGAAAGATGCCGCCTCCGATGCAGACGACATTGATAATAACGAGAAATACGAAATTGACCTGGTTTGCGACGTTGACACCAGCCATTCGGGCATCGCCGAGCCCTGCCACCATGAAATTATCCACAAGTGAAACAAGGCCGGTAATGAGACTCTGCAGCATGACCGGAACGGCAAGCGACAGCGCTTCCCGATAGAATGAAGCTGGCCCGAAGAGAGGCAAGCGAGCTCTTTTTAAGTTGCGAAATACAGCATACATCGAATTTCTGATCCTGCAGGGCATCATGCCATACATGGACGACAGTTTCCATACAGGGCGCAGTATTCAGGCAGCCTGGACTTCCCGCTTATGCAGGTGTCTTCATACCTGTATGGGAGGGGCATTTGACGGTACGATGCCGCTTCAGTATACTTTCTCGTGCGCAGCGCTGGCTCTTGATGGAAAAGCTGCAATCGAAATAAGGAGACAATACCGCATGAGCGCCGAAATTACCCTTAATTCCGCAAATTTCGATCAGGAAGTACTGAAGTCCGATATCCCCGTCCTCGTCGATTTCTGGGCAGAATGGTGCATGCCCTGCAAGATGATCGCCCCCACGGTCGCCCAGATTGCCGAAGCATACAAGGGGCGGCTCAAGGTCGGAAAACTCAATGTGGACGAAGAAGGAGACCTCGCTTCACGCTTTGGTATCATTTCCATCCCGACACTCATCGTGTTCAGAAACGGCAAGGTGGAACGACAGAAAGTCGGAGCCATGCCAAAGCACGAAATCGAAAAGCTATTCATCGATCTGATCTGATGTTCCCGGGCCAGATCTCAGTCCCGGGCTAAATCTCAGTACCGGGCGGAGTCTCAGTCCTGGCCAGATCTCAGTACCGGGCGGAGTCTCAGTCCCGGGCGGGGTCTCGGTGCTGGCTCCATGAGCCGGAACGCCCGATCGGATGGGTTTTGTGCATCGCATCAAGCTTGTTCTAGCATGAATCTCTTCAGAAAAAATCTTATCCTGGAAATAACTTGTCATTAGGGCTGTCATTGAGCATGAATGCCTGGTGTCTGGCTTCCGCTTTCGCCTATTGTCCACCATTCCGCTCCCTGCGCCTTTGTATCGATCCTGGACAGAGGCTTTGAAGTGGATGGTTTCCATCGCACGCCATCTTCCCATGCAGCCGGCCGGCTTACTTTCCAAAGCCCGGCATCCGCAAGCGCCTGCACAAGGGAAGTGAGTTTGGCGGATTCAATCGCCCCCGATTTCGCCTGGTCCGAATAGAAAAGCCCGTCCATGACAGCTCCTCCTTCGCGCACGAAAAGGCATACGGCTCCGCTCGTATCAGGAAGCCCTCCTGCCAAAGACCAGAAGTCACGTCCGGCCGCGCTCGCATCGATGCCACCGGAAAGCCCGAGATCAGTCCCTGTCTCGTCCTTCTCTTCCGGAATGCCTTCAGGTGCCAGGTGGAGGACCAGCACTTCGCCGCGCCTCACTTCGCAGGCTGGAAATGCATAGCTCATCAGTTTGGTCGTGCTCGCCCACTGGACCGTCATGCCGCCAAGATTTCCGGACTCGAGCACGAGAAATTCAATATAATCGCGGTGAGGAGCCTTTTTTGAACTATTCTTTCCGGGCTGTACTTCGGTGAGCGTCAGCCGGGCCGGGTGGTCGTTGAAGGCGGTAAACTGAACCTGGATTCGTGTCGAATTTCCACACGCATCTTCAAATGCACCCGATATGACTATCGGATCGCCGGGTCTGGGTGCAGGCTCGAGCTGCATCTTTACCTCGCTGTCGGATGCCTCAGCTTCTACCGAGATCCCCTGAGGCTGAACCTGCACGTTCCGCGAATCGAAGCGCACAGGTTCGTCGAAAGCGAATACCAGTTTCTGCGCGCTTTCCTGTCTGGCCTCGATGAGCATCGGCGGCCTGATATCGCCGCCTATCAGGCTTTCCGAGCGGGAAGGTGCACATGCCTGCGCAAACAGCAAAGACCAGAGCATCATCAACTGCCTGATATGAAATACATTCTTTACCGATGCTGTCGCATTCGAACTGAGCCGGCTGGAGTATCCCCTGCGCCCCATGGTTCCTCCTCGTTGTACTTACGCGAGGCTCCCCATGCCGCGCTTCAATTTTCTGTCTGGAATGAGAGGGCAAAATTGACTTTCCTCGCACTCTTTTCAGCCTGGCATCTTGTGAAAACGTTTTCAGCAGCATAAAATGAGCCTAGCATTGCTGCCAGGGATTTACTTACTTGGTGAAAATAATTAAGATGCGAGGTAGTATGAACACAAAAGAACGAAGCGCGCTCGAGCGCAAGGCCAGAGAAATCCGGGGCCTGACCATCGAAGAGATAGGATACCTCGGAGTAGGACATATTGGCGGAGCCATGTCGGTCGTCGATATTCTCGTACTGCTCTACCATCGGCACATGAAGGTAGATCCATCCAACCCCCAGTGGCCGGATCGCGATCAGCTTGTGCTCTCCAAAGGACATGCGGGGCCTGCACTCTATGCAGTCCTTGCGGATAGGGGTTATTTCCCTCTGGAATGGCTGCTCACGCTCAACAGGGGAGGCACGAATCTGCCTAGCCACTGCGATCGCCAGAAGACGCCCGGTGTAGACATGACCACTGGTTCGCTCGGACAGGGATTGTCTGCAGCTGCCGGCCTCGCTCTCGCACGGCACATGGACCGCAGACCCGGCTTTGTATACTGCATAATCGGGGACGGAGAATCAAATGAAGGACAGGTCTGGGAAGCAGCAATGTTCGCAGCCCATCGCCGTCTTTCCAATTTGATCGTCTTCGCTGACTGGAACGGGATGCAGATCGATGGTCTGACCAGAGAAGTCATCGACATGGATGACATTGTCGCAAAATGGGCTGCCTTCGGTTGGCACGCCGTCATGGTCGACGGACACGACTTCGATGCCATGGATAGAGCCATCGAAGAGGCACAGCGAAGAGTCGCACCGGGTATCGAGCGACCTTCTGTTATCATCTTGAATACGATCAAAGGCAAGGGCTGTTCATTCTGCGAAGGACAGGTCACCAATCACAACATGAGCTATGGCATCGCTCAGGTAAAAGAAGCACTCGATGCACTCGGCGTTGCACCGCGGCTCATCCCGGAACTCATCAGCGAAGCATGATACCGAACCATCAGAAGGAGAATCCCATGTCTGAACAGAAAGAAATGCGTGCTGCCTATGCCGAAACGCTCATATCTCTGGTCGAGGAAGGTTTCGATATCGTCGTGCTCGAAGCGGATCTCATGCGCGCTACCGGCACCGGCGCTTTCGCAAAAAAATATCCCGAACGTGCAGTCAATGTCGGTGTTGCGGAAGCGAACCTGATAGGTGTCGCCTCCGGCCTGTCAGCAGGAAACAAGATACCCTTTGCTGCTACCTTCGCCTGCTTCGCTTCAAGACGTGCGTACGATCAGTTTTTCCTTTCTGCAAACTATGCAGGCCTCAATGTCAAACTGGTAGGGACAGACCCCGGCGTCACCGCAGCCTTCAACGGCGGCACTCACATGCCGTTCGAAGATCTGGCCCTGATGCGCGCGATTCCCAGACTTACCATTGCCGAGCCCTCTGATCCAGTCTCAGCGGCGGCGCTGGTACGCCTCGCCGCATCTACCTACGGTTGTTTTTATTTCAGGCTTCCGCGCAAGCCGGCACCCTTTCTCTACAGGGCCGACGAATCCTTCTCCATCGGTTCGGCAAAAGTCCTGCGCAAAGGCGGGGACGTGACTCTTGTGGCGCTGGGTGCCGTCATGGTGGGCGAAGCGCTCAAGGCGGCAGATATCCTGGCAGGGGAAAACATCCAGGCGACAGTGATCGATGCGCTCTGGGTTGCGCCGCTGGATGAGGCAGCGATTCTTGCCCATGCCGGATGCGGCCGGATTGTCACCTGCGAGAACCACCGTGTTACCGGAGGGCTTGGAAGCGCCGTGGCCGAACTCATTGCGGAAAAGGCGCCGGGAGTCAGGCTTGCGCGCATCGGTGTGGCCTCGAATCTCTTCGGCGAAGTAGGAACCCAGGACTGGCTAGCCGAACATTTCCATCTGACTGCTCCGTACATTGCCCAGGCAGCCAGAGAGCTTTGCGCAGGCAGACCTGCGGCAGACAGGCTGTCGGCGGTCCAGCAGCCAGACACACGGCCTGAAATGACTCGATCTGCCCAACCCCAGCCTTCCGGGGCGCATGGGGCATCCGGGGCTTGAAAACCAAAGGCGGTGCGAGTCCATTCTCGCCCGTAATGTTTCAGCATATCAAGGAGAATTGCCATGCCGGAAAAACCAGTGATTGCCATTGCTTCCGACCTTTCGGGTTTTCCACTCAAGCGGGAAATCGTGCGGCACCTGAAGGAACATCATGATGAATTCGAGGTCCTCGATTTCGGTATCGAAAGCGAAGATATGCCACAGCCCTATTTTGTGCAGGCGCCCAAGGTGGCGAAGGCAGTTCAGGATGGCCGGGCACAGAAGGGTATCCTTATCTGCGGAACCGGCCAGGGCATGGCAATCGTTGCCAACAAGCACAAGGGCGTCTACGCCTGTGTCGTCGATGATATTTTTTCAGCAGAGCGCGCGAAGATCGTCAACAACGCCAATGTCATCACGATGGGAGGCTGGATTACTGCCCCATTCCTTGGCTGCCAGATTGTCGATGCATGGCTGGCGATGTCATTCACTCAGAAAATGGAATTCAAGCGCGAATTTCTTACCAACGCGTTCAACAATGTCCAGCGAATAGAGGAGGAAAATTTCAAATGAACGCTTCTTCTTCGCTGCCAGCAAGTTCAAACAATCCTCCGTCCCCAACGCAGCGCGCAGATCAGTCTGCAGGCCAGCCAGCCGGGCATCCTCAAGGCCAGCGCGAGCTCATCGCCCGAATGATTGAAAGAGCCAGAGCCGCCCAGCGCATCGCCGCGACCTGGCCGCAGGAGCGGGTCGACGAAGTCTGCGTCGCAGTTGGCTGGTCGGTGTACAACGATGAAAACATCAGAATTCTTGCCGAAGCAGCCGTTGCAGAGACCGGAATGGGGCGCGTGGAAGACAAGATCACCAAGCACAAGAACAAAGTCATGGGAGTGCTCCGTGACATCAGGAGCGTGCGGACCGTCGGCCTCATCGAAGAAGACAGAGAGCGCGGACTGCGCAAGTATGCCAAACCAGTCGGCGTCGTCGGCGCGCTCGTGCCGGTCACCAACCCCACCGCCACCCCTGCATCCAACGGGCTTTCAATCCTGAAGGGGGCCAACGCCGTCATTTTCGCTCCTCATCCGCGTGCAAAAAAGGCAACCAACCTCGCCTGCTCCTTCATGCGGCAGGCCCTTGCCAGAGTCGGAGCGCCCGAAGACCTCGTCCAATGCATCGAAGAACCTTCAATCGAACTGACCCAGGAGCTCATGCAGCAGGTCGATCTCATTGTGGCCACAGGCGGCGGTGCGATGGTCAAGGCCGCCTATTCATCAGGCACGCCCGCCTATGGCGTAGGCCCCGGCAACGCCGTCCAGCTGCTCTGCGAAGATGCAGACCCCGATGATGCCGCAGCCAAAATCGCCGTCTCCAAATGCTTCGACAATGCCACTTCCTGCTCGAGCGAAAATTCGGTTGTCGTACACCGTACCCTTAAAGACCGATTCCTGGCTCAGCTTCAGATTCATGGGGGGTATCTCTGTTCTCCTGAACAGAAAGCCATGCTTAGAACCCATATGTGGATTACTTCGAAGAATGGCCAGGAAAGCCTCAATCCCGCCATCATTGCCCAGAATGCGGACAAGATCGCCAGAGGCGCGGGATTCGAAGTGCCTGAAGGCACCCGTTTTCTCATCGTGGAAGGCTCGCTCCCCATCGAATCCGACAGATTCTTCCACGAAAAGCTGTCTCCCGTATTGACCGTGGTCGAATGCAGTTCCTTCGAAGAAGGACTTTCCTTCGTCGAACGAATTACCGATCAATGCGGCACCGGTCACTCATCCGGCATTTTTACGTTCCGCGACGACTATATCCACCGCATGGGTGAATACATGCGTTCCAGCAGGATTATGGTACGCCAGCCTATGGTTTCCGGAAACGGCGGCGCATTCTTCAACCGCATGCCCAGTACCGTGACCCTCGGCTGCGGTACCTGGGGTGGCAATATTACCACCGAAAACATCCACTGGAAGCACTTCATCAATGTGACCTGGCTGGCGCTTCCGATGGAGCCGAACCGGCCTTCGGACGAGGAAATATTCAGCAATTACTGGAAGAAGTACGGAAAATGAAACTTCATGAATACCAGGCGAAAGCCCTGTTTCGGGAATATGGCATCCCGGTTCCCGAAGGCATTCTCGCCGCATCTGCCGAAGAGGCCTGTGCCGCCGCAGAAAGAACTGGCTTCCCCTGCGTCATCAAGAGCCAGATCCTCCAGGGTGGAAGGGGCAAGGCCGGGCTGGTCAGGCTTGTCCACAGCTCAGAAAAAGCGCGGAATGCTGCTCACTTCATGTTCCAGCCCGAAAAGAAAGTGCGAAAGGTGCTTATCGAACCGGCCGTCAGCCATGTGCGCGAGCTGTACCTCTCTTTCACCCCTGATCCGGTTTCGGGTTCTCACTTTCTTCTGGCCAGCGCGGAAGGAGGCGTCGAGATCGAAACGCTGGCAAGGGAAGCTCCAGAAAAGATACACAAACTGCACATAGACAGCTTCATGGGAATCATGCCCTGGCAGGCTCGCAGCATCGCCTACGATCTCGGACTGGAACCAGTCCAGGCGAAGGCCTTTGCCGCAGTTGCCGAATCGCTCTTTGCCCTCTACAGGGACAAGGACGCTGAGCTTGCGGAGATAAACCCTCTTTTTATCACCGCGGATGGCAAGGCGGTCGCCGCTGATGCGAAAATTGCGATTGATGGCAACGCCCTGTACCGTCAGCCTGGTTTTTTCCAGGCTCCAGAAGACTTCGATTCGGACATCGAGCGCGAAGCCGCGGCAGAAGGGATCCCCTATCTCCAGTTCGACGGCGATATCAGCCTGATGTGTGCTGGAGCAGGGCTCACCACTGCCGTGTTCGATCTTGTCATCGACTTTGGGGGCTCGGTCGCGAATTACCTGGAATTTGGAGGCCCGAACTACCGCAAATCGCTGAGGGCGATGGAACTGTGCATCAAGAACAAACCGAAGGTTATTCTGGTGGTCACTTTCGGAACCATCGCGCGTGCCGACATCATGGCCGAGGGCATTGTGGATGCCATCCAGCGCCTCAAGCCATCCTGTCCCATCGTGACGTGCATCCGCGGGACCGGCGAAGAAAAAGCCCGCAAAATTCTGCTGAACGCGGGGCTCGAACCATTGACGGACACGGAAGAAGCCGTCAAGCGTGCCATCGCCCATGCGCGCGCCGCCTCCGGAGGGAACCTGCCATGAGCATCATCGTCGACAGAAACACCAGGGCAATTGTCCTGGGCGCAACCGGAGAAGAAGGCAGCTTCTGGACCGGCCACATGGTCGCATTGGGGACGGAGGTTGCAGCCTCCATCACTCCCGGCAAGGAAGGCGCACGCGTAGGAAGTATCCCTGTCTACCATTCGGTCCGGCGTGCCCTTTCGGCACTCGCCTCGCACGAGAGCGGACAGCATTCCGGCTCCCCGGCAAATGCCGCCATGCTCTTCGTACCTCCCCGCTTCACCAAAGATGCAGTATTCGAATGCCTCGATGCCGGCATTCGCCTGATTGTCACGGTAGCCGACGGCATTCCGCTCCACGATGCGCTCCAGATCCGAGCTGCTGCTCTGCAAGAGGGAGCCATGGTTATCGGCGGCAACACCTCCGGAGTCATTTCTCCAGGAAAAGCAATGCTCGGCATGTTCCCCTACTGGATTAGCCGCGTCTATACGCCTGGCCGCATTGGAGTCATGACCCGATCCGGCAGCCTCACCAACGAAGTGACCTCCATGGTCGTCAAGGCAGGCTTTGGAGTGTCCACACTGGTCGGGGTGGGAGGCGACCCTGTACCGGGTATGCGCTTTGCCGAAGTACTTCGCCTGTTCGAACAGGATCCTGAAACCGACGCAGTCGTGATGATCGGCGAACTCGGGGGAACCATGGAGGAGGAGGCTGCATCGCTCATCGCTTCGAAAGCATTTTCCAAACCGCTTGTAGCCTTTGTCGGCGGCAGGCATGCTCCTCCAGGAAAACGGATGGGGCATGCAGGAGCCATTGTGACCGGAGGCTCGGGAAGCGCCATGGATAAAATGAGAGCTTTGGCGGACGCTGGAGCTTTGGTTGCCGAAAGAGCTTCGCAGGTTGGCTCTCTTCTTGTGCAGGTTCTTTCAGCTCGCGGGCACTGAGCACCATGAATCCGAAACGCAAGGGAATTCTTCCGCGCCTTTCCGCTCTCGTCATTGCCGCGGTGCTCGTTTTCGTGCTGATTTCCCTGCCTCTTTCGAATTTTCCGACGCCAGGGAACGGAGCCGCGCTCGAAATCAAGGGCCAGCGCGCGCTTGCCATTCTTGCCGGTGCCCTGGTGCTCTGGATCATGGAAGCCCTGCCCTTCCATTTGACAGGCCTTCTGGCCATGCTGGGGCTTGCCCTCGCAGGGGCCGGGGACTACCGCGAAATCATCCGCGACGGATTCGGCGACGATGTCGTGCTGTTTTTCATCGGCGTCCTGACCCTCGCTTCAGCGCTGGTTCGTTCGGGACTGGGAAAACGGGTTTCGCTTTTCGTGCTCTCCCTGACTGGAAACTCGACGAGGCGCATTCTATTCGGCTTTCTGGCAGCGGGAGCCTTCCTCTCCATGTGGATTACAGCCCTTGCTTCAAGCGCAATTCTCATGCCTCTCGCCCTGGCCATTCTGACCGAAGAAGGTACAAAGCCCGGACAGAGCAATTTTGGACGAGCGCTCATGCTTGCGGTTGCGTGGGGAGCACTGGTAGGCGCAGTCGGGACACCCGCCGGATCGGGTTCGAATCCTCTTGTCGTGAAATTCATGGGAAGCATGGCGCATGTCGATATTTCGTTCCTTACATGGATGATGCTCGGCATCCCCATTCTCCTTCTGCTTCTGCCGGCCGCATGGTTCGTTCTTGTCCTGTTCTTTCCGCCCGAAATGCGCCATCTGCACAAGACCAGAGAAGCCATCGCCGCAGAATGCTTGCGTCAGCCGCCAATGAACAGGGACGAAAAGGCAGCATTGGTCGTATTTCTGCTTACGGTGCTTATCTGGATTGGCGCACCCATTGTCGAACCCTTCATCCACGTCAAAATCCCGCTCTCCATGGGAGCCCTTGCAGGAGCAATCCTCTTATTCATGCCTGGAGTGACATCCTTCAAATGGAAGGAGATCGAAAAGGACATCGACTGGTCGGGGATTATCCTGATAGCATCAGGTATCGCGCTCGGCATGACACTCTATAAGACAGGAGCTGCCGGTTGGCTTTCTGCGCTGATACTCGGAGGCATAGGACGCCTGCCGCTCTTTATGCGGCTCATGGCGATAGTGGCTGGTGTTCTGGCAGTCAAGATTGCCTTCTCTTCCAACACGCTGACCGGAACCATCATCGTTCCCCTCGTGCTGGCGCTCGCTCCGGTGCTTGGCGATGGAGCAGCCGGCATTGCACTTGCCGCAGGCTTTGCGGCGAACCTTGCCTTTATCCTGGTGACAACTTCGCCGGTCAATGTCATTCCCTATTCTACCGGCTACTTTTCGATTCGCGATATGGCGCTGGCTGGCTTGGCGCTGGCGCCTTTCTCCGCTGTCGCGATTGCGCTTGTGTTTTCGCTTTTGGGACCGCTTATCAGGATTTTCTAGGACCCGGTCGAACTAGGCAGCGCGATATTCACCAGGCCGCATTGACCATATAAAACGCGAAGGGTAAGGTAGTATACATGAAGATTGTCATTGCCAACGATCATGGGGCGGTAGCGCTCAAAAAACGCATTGTCGCATGGCTCGAATCGAAGGGACACGAAGTCGTCAATCTGGGCATCGATACCGAAGACCGTGTCGACTATCCCGATCAGGCTGCGCGCGCTGTTTCAGAATATTGCAAGGGCGGATACGATTTCGGAATTGTGTGCTGCGGCACGGGTATCGGCATTTCCATCGCCGCCAACCGCCACAGGGGCATCCGCTGTGCACTCATCCACGACACCTATACGGCGAGCATGGCCAAGGCCCACAATAATGCCAATTTTGTTGCATTCGGAGGCAGAGTCAGCTATCATGAGCCGGTGGAACAACTGCTCGAAGTGTTCATGAGCACGGAATTCGAAGGCGGCCGCCACTCCGGAAGAATCGAAAAGCTCGATATGCTCGGCTGAGCGGGATGCCGGCAGAGCGACCTTCCGGACTGAGCGGGCTTAGCGCTCACGCAAGCCTGTATTCTTTTCCTGCCTCGACTATCTGAACGGACTCGACGCCTGCATCGAGCACATGTCTGCGCATCGCTTCGAGCGAATCGGATTCTCCATGTACCAGATAGACCTGCTTCAGACGAGAGCGGTCGGTACAGCGGAGCCAGTCGATCGCCTCCTGCCAGTCTGCATGGGCCGAAAACGCATCAATCTCTTCGATGCGGGCTCGTACCTGATACCAGTCTCCATGGATGCGCACTTCCTTTGCACCTTCCTTGAGTTTCCGGCCAAGGGTCCCCTGCGCCATGTAGCCCACAATGAGCACGGTATTTGCCGCGTTTCCGAGTCCATGCATCAAGTGATGCTGGATTCGCCCGAACTCGCACATGCCGTCCGCAGAGATAATAATCATGGGTCCTTTCGCCTGGTTGAGCATCTTCGAGTCTTCGACCGAACGCGCAAAATTGAGAGCAGAAAATCCAAAGGGATTTTTGGAATGCGTAGTGAACAGATCGTATGTTTCCCTGTCGTAACATTCGGGATGAATCGCGAAGATGCTGGTCGCATTGAGCGCCATGGGCGAATCGACCCATATCGGCACATCGGGAATCGCGCCTTCGTCATGCAATAGATGCAGAAAGAATATGAGCTCCTGAGTCCGCTCGACCGCAAAGGCGGGGATGATGAGCTTGCCCTGCGTATCCGAGGTTCTGTTGACAAGGTCTCTCAATCTGGAAATGGCGTTGTCTATCGGTTCATGCAGCCTGTCGCCATAGGTGCTTTCCATAATGAGCACATCGATGCCGTCAAAGCATTCCGGATCCTTGATGATTGGCTTATTCTTTCTGCCGAGGTCCCCCGAAAAGCCGATGACCATGGAATTCCCGGCCGCATCTTTTACCTTCAGCTTGGCGAAGGCCGATCCGAGAATATGGCCGGCATCGTAGAATTCAAGCGTTATCCCGTCCGCGATCGAAATGGGGCGGTGATATCCCACGGTGATGAACTGGTCCATCGCCTTGATGACATCGAACTCGTCATAGAGCGGTTTCCAGCCGAACTCTTCGCCTTTCTTCTGAGCCTGGCGTGAGAGGTAGTCCGCATCGCGCTCCTGAATATGCGCCGAATCGGTCATGATCAGGTTAGCGAGGTCCCTCGTCGCGGAAGTGGCGAATATATTCCCCAAAAAACCCTTTTTGACAAGGTAGGGCACAAGGCCGCAGTGGTCATAGTGTGCATGAGTTAGCACAAGGGCATGAATGGAAGCAGGATCCACATCTCCTAGAAGAAAGCGGTTTTTCTTATCCGCTTCGGCACGCTTGCCCTGGAAGGCTCCGCAATCGATGAGAATCCGATTTCCATCGACTTCAAGGAGGTGTTTGGAGCCCGTTACCTCACCAGCAGCGCCAAGCGATCGAATGGTAATGCTCATATTCTAAATATACTGTCAAACTCAAGGGCGGCAAATGGTGGGCCGGGGACGGAGGACGCAATGGGTGGCAAGCGGGCCGGGGACAGAGGATTCAAACTCCTTGCGAACATGAGCGACCTGCGCTATGATGCAAGCGGCCCATGACTGCGGTATCGATGACCCTCACGGTTGAAAAACTCTCGTCCCACGGAGAGGGCATCGCATTTGCGGATGGAAAAGCTGTATTCATTCCCTTTACCATTCCCGGCGAGCAGGTTTCCTGCGAAATTACCGAATCCCATTCGAGTTTTGCCCGCGCCCGGCTTCTCTCCATCGAAAAAGCGTCGCCGAATCGAACCGAACCGCCCTGTCCTCTCTTTGGAACCTGCGGGGGCTGTGCGCTCCAGCATATCGAATATGAAACCCAGAAGCGTCTCAAACAGGATGCCGCGCGCGAAGCGTTCCGCCGTACCGGCGGTTTCGATCCCGGCGAACTGCAGATTGTCAGTGGCGAAGCCTATCATTACCGCAACCGCACGCAGGTCCATGCCTGCGCCGATGGGGGGCTGGGTTTCACGCGCGCTGGCTCTCGCGAAACCGTCCGCACGCGCGCATGCCCAACACTTGTGCCTGCCCTGGAACGCTGGATGATCGGCGAAAACCGCAAGGCTCGCCCCTGGCATGAATTGTCAGCTCTTATTGGAGAAAGACGCCGCTTTACCGCCTTTGCCCAGGATAGAGACGTCTTCATTGAAGGGCGAGATCGAGAAGCCTTCGCAAAGGTCCGCGGACAGCAGTTCCGATTTCCAGTCGCCCATTTTTTCCAAAGCAATCTATCGGTGCTGGAAATGCTGATTGAACGCCATATCGAGCCGCTTGCGGGTGATCGAGCTCTGGATCTCTACAGCGGAGCCGGGCTTTTCTCGATGTTCCTTGCCCGGCGGTTCGGGGCCATTGCATGTGTAGAGGCTGACCCATTCTCCATGGAAGCGGCCCGGGCCAATCTTGCGCGAACCTCCGTCCCTCTCGAGTTCCCTCTCGAGTTCTCGTGCATGCCCGTCGAGCGCTGGGTTACATCGCGGAGCGCTGATGCAGCCTTCGACTGCATTGTGGCCGATCCGCCGCGTACCGGCATCTCCCCCGAAGTTCGTGCCTGGCTCGCTCGTGGACCCGCACCGCGGCTGGTGTATGTTTCATGCGATCATGCCAGCATGGCCCGCGACCTCAGAGACCTGCGCGCTTCAGGCTGGGAAGTAGAACAGCTTGTGCTTTACGATTTCTATCCGCAGACAGGCAGGCTCGAGGCAGTCGCGGAGCTTTCGTACTCTAGTCAGAAGAGGTTTTTTGCCATAATCGAGGAACCCGAAAGCGAAACGGCGGATGAGGATGCAGACTCCCATGTGGAGCGCCAGGCGGATTTGCCAGCAGGCTCCATTGCGGGCTTAACCGCCTCGCCAATTGGTGCATCTATGCAATGAATGATCCTGTTCACAGGATCATTTTTTTATATTGGAATCTCTATGTGAGAACAGGAGGGATATACAATGGAACGAAGCGGCCCTTTCAAGGGAAGGACAATCTCGGTCGTGAACGATCTCTCGCTCGATGAACAGCGCTATCTCTACCGCAAGACGCGCGAGCTCAAGGAAGCAGTCCGCTCGGGCAGCGATGCCTCGGCATTCCGCATCAATGATCAGGATTATCAGATCTATCTCATATTTATGGAAAACTCGACCAGAACAAGAGAATCATTCCGAAATGCCGGCAAATTCCTTGGCGCCAGAGTGAATGTCTTCGATGCCGCTACCAGCTCGTTCAACAAGAACGAATCCATCACTGACGCCATCAAGATGCTGTTCGGCTATGCCCACGAATCCTGCTTTATCCTGCGCACCAAACTCGAAGGCGTCTGCACCTGGCTCGAAGAAGCCCTCACTTCCTACGCTGCCCTTACCGGCAAACCCAAACCCGCCTTTATCAACGGCGGTGACGGCAAGCACGAGCACCCCACCCAGGAGTTTCTCGATGAATTCTCGTTTTTCGAACAGCTCGGCTGGGACGATTCGCACATCCACATCGCCATGGTTGGAGACCTTTACCATGGCCGAACCGTACATTCGAAAGCCGATGGCCTGCGAGTCTTTCGCAACGTCGAAGTAGATCTCATCGCACCGGAACTGCTCTCCATGCCCTCCTACTATGTGGACAAAATGAAGGCGAACGGCTTTTCGGTACGCATCTTCGAATCGATCGACCAGTACCTTTCGCAGAATCATGTCGCCCCGATATGGTACTTCACCCGCCTCCAGCTCGAACGCATGGGTGAAGCGGTGCTCGAACGCACACCTTACCTGCGCCAGTCCGTTACATTCCGCAAAGACCTTCTCGGAAAGCTCCCAGAAGGCTGCCGCTTCTATCATCCCCTTCCCCGTGACCGCAACTTCCCGACCATCCCCTTCTTCCTAGATGAACTCCCCCTCAATGGCTGGGATGGACAGTCGATCAACGGCTATTGGACGCGCATTGTTGAAATCGCTATGGTATCTGGACTTATCGGACAGGACTTCGAGGGCGAAATGGCAAGCAAGCCGCACTTCGAGGACGATTTCATACGGGAAGTCCCCGCACAGGAAAAGCGCAAGCCCGATTACAAGGTCGGAATAAAGCCAGTTGAAGAGGGTATTGTCATCGATCACATCGCGACAGGAAGGCCGATCGGAGAAATATGGGATACCATCGATGCTGTCCGGAAGATACTCAAGCTCGATGTGCGCTCGAGCCATGGCGTGTACCACTCGAACCGAGGGCCCGAGGTATTCAAAGGAATCATCTCTCTGCCGGACATCATCAGTTTCGGAGAGAAAGACCTCAAGAAGCTTGCGGCAATCGCTCCCGGCTGTACGCTCAACCTGATCCGCCATTCACATGTCGCAAAGAAATACAGGCTCTCCATGCCGCCGCGAATCTACAACTTCGATGAAATTTCATGCAAGAACGAAAATTGCATTTCGTTCCCCGCCAATCACGAGGGGGTTCCGCCTGCATTCATTCGCGAGGGTGAAACGACCTTTGTCTGCAAGTACTGCGAAAAGGAACACAAGTTCAGAGAAATATGGGATGTATGAGGCAGCAGGTTGCGCAGGCTGAAAGTACTTTCAGCCTGAATATGTCCGCCGGTACTCATAGAGAAAAATTGCGGCAGACACCGATACATTGAGCGACTCGACATGGCCGTGCATGGGTATTGCAAGTGTTTCGTCAGCAGCTTCCTTCAGAAGCCGGGCAACACCCTTCCCCTCGTTGCCAAGAACAAGCACAGCCTTTTTTTCGAGCGGCCTTGCATAAAGGGGGCGGCCTTCCATGTCGGTCGCATAGATCCAATACCCCGCCTCCTTGAGCCGCTCGATCGCCATGCGCAGATTGGGCACCTGGATTAAGGGTATCCACGCGATAGCTCCTGCTGAGCTCCTTGCGGCCGCATCGGTAAGCGGTGCGGCCCGGCGCGAGGGGATGAGCACCGCAGATGCTCCAAAGGCGTCGGCAGAACGCAAGATAGCGCCCAGGTTGTGTGGATCTTCAATATGATCCAGAACCAGCACAAGAGATTTCTCCTTGCTGTCTCGGCAGAGTTCTTCCAGCGTCCTTACAGAGGCAGAAGCGCCGGGAACTTCAAGCACAAGCCCTCTATGATCCTCAGCGAGGGAATCGAGGAAGGATTCGGGCACTCTTTTGACGGGTATTCCTGCACGGATAGCTTCTTCAACCATCTGCCTGGCGCGGGGGCCTGCATTTCTATCCAACGAGATGAAAAGAACAGACCCTTTCGCCCCTGCCCTGAGCGATTCGAGAATTGCATGAAACGAAGCGAGGTAACTCACGCCTTCCATTTATGGCACAACCGTGAACTCCTGCACAAGCTGGATGGCACTCTCTACCTGCTTGACACCAGGCACCAGATTCGCGGCCGCTACTGCGCTGTCGACGGCTGCATGGGTGTTGGCAACCCCGTGAAGCACAACCACGCCATGTTCCACCGCCGCTTCGAGGAAATGGACCGGAATTTTCCTGTTGTAGATGATTTCGGTCACGATTTTCGAACCGAGGAGAAGGTCGCTCAGCCTGGCGACAGCTTCACGTTCCCGTTCTTCGGTTACCACCACCTTTCTCATCGCATCGATGGCTGCTGCTGCCTGGGCTGGAGTGATTCGGTCTGTAGTAATCGTCATGTCATACTCGGATGGATCGTGCCAATCGACCGAGAAGAAGTATTTGTGGAAGCCAGCACGGTCGTGATCGCTGCTCTCGATGATTTGCAGCGCGTGGCGGGAGTCGATATTCTGAGACTTGCGCACCCGCTCGACCCGTATCGATTTGGAAGCACCAATTCTCACGCTGAGCAGGTTGGGGATGCCTTTCAGAATGGCATGTGCACCCCGCCCGATGATGATGCAATTGTTTCCCAAGGCTGCCTCATAGATTGCCTGGGTCAGAAGGTGCAGGTACTCATCGCGCTGCTGGGAAAGTGAAGCCCAGAAGCCAGGGTTTTTCTCGTCATAACGCTCGAGCTTGCTGGCGTCGAGACCTATCGCAGCGATAGCCTTCTCGATATGTTCTTTATCGACGATGGTGTATCCGTTGAGCCGGGCAAGTTCCTGGGCGGTTTCTTCGCCCAGTGATTCGAGTTCTCGCGAAATTGCGATAATCGCCATATCCTGCCTCCTATTAAATACCATAATTCACTTTGGTGCCTAGGTCAAACGCAAAGTTTCGAATTCTTGGGGACGGAGGTTCGGGCATCATACAGATTTCAGGGGATTTCTGGGGACGGATTTCTGGGGACAGAGGTGCGGGACTTCATACAGCGAGTGCCATTCAAAGAGACGGCAGCTCCTTATCAAACAAATGCGTTTGCATTACTATCGAGAATCATGGAAAAACTTGCACTTCTTGCGGCATTCGGCACGGCTGTCTGCTGGTCCTTTTCGGCCATTTACTTCGAGGAGGCGTCCCGAAAGGTCGGATCTCTGGCAGTGAACTTCTGGAAAGTAGTGCTGGCGTTTCTTTTTCTGGCAGTAGCGGGCATGGTTACCCGCGGCGTTCCGCTTCCCTGGGATGCCCCTGGAAAGGCATGGTTTTTCCTGTCGCTGTCTGGGATCGTGGGTTTCGTCATTGCCGACTATTTTCTCTTCAATGCCTATGTCCTCATTGGATCGCGCATCACGGTTATCTTTCAATCACTGACGCCCCTTTTTACCGCCCTGCTCGCCTTCATGTTCCTTGGCGAGCGGATGCAGTGGCACCGGCTTGCCGGCATGGCTGTCACGATATGCGGCATTCTTGGGGTAGTCGTAACCCGCTCGAAACAGGGACGGAGGAACGATCAATCAACTCTATCAGCAAAAGGATTGCTATTCGCTTTCTTTTCGGCTGTCTTCCAGGCAGGCGGCATGATTCTCACCAAAGCCGGACTAGGAACCTACAGCCCCATAGCCGGCACTCAGATCCGCACTCTTGTAGCCATAATCGGCTTCGGGATCCAGGCGATCGTGCTTGGCCAGGGGGCCCATGTTTTCAAAGAAGTTCCCAAATCGAGTTCAGCCTTTGCTGCGACGATAAAAGGTGCCGTGTTCGGTCCATTTCTCGGCGTCGCTTTCTCGCTTTTTTCTCTTCAGCATACTCAGGCAGGTGCAACCAGTACGCTCATGGCTTTGACACCGGTCGTCATCATTATTCCATCCGTATTCATTCTTAAGCAGAAGATACATCCGATGGAGGTGCTGGGAGCAGTGATCGCAGTAGCTGGTGCAGCGCTGTTCTTCCTTCTGTAAGTTTTCTGCTGCAGGTTTCCTGATTATTGAGGCGGCTGGTGGTAGAAAGTGTCGATTGCATCATGACAGGGCTTCCATCCTCCGTCCCTCAGTCAATTCCCTATAATTCTTAGCGAGATACAGGGATGAGCCATGCCCAGCTCAAATGATTTCATTTTCTGCATTCCCCATTTCAGATTTCGGTTGTATACTGGAGGCAACGCCAGGAAGTAGCCTGCAGACCGATTGGCTGGCTAACGCCATCGGCAAAGAAAGGAGCCATATGAAAGCGCTCGTTAAAAAATACAATGAGCCGGGACTATGGATGGAAGAGGTCCCAGTCCCTGAGATCAGCGACAACGATCTACTCATCAAGGTGAAAAAGACAGCCATATGTGGAACCGATGTGCACATCTGGAAATGGGATTCATGGGCACAGCGCACCATTCGCCCGGGTCAGATCGTTGGTCATGAGTTTGTGGGAACCATCGTGGACATGGGGCGATCTGTAAAGGGATACCAAATCGGGGAACGAGTTTCTGCGGAAGGACATATCGTATGCGGAGTCTGCAGAGCCTGCCGTGCCGGCAGGCGGCATCTCTGTCCCAATACTATCGGAATCGGCGTCAATCGTGATGGATGCTTCGCTGAATATGTCTCAGTCCCAGCGACCAATGCCTGGCATGTTCACGACTCCATCCCTGACGATATTGCAGCCATTTTCGATCCCTATGGAAATGCGACCCATACAGCGCTCTCATTCGATATGGTAGGTGAGGATGTTCTGATAACCGGAGCTGGGCCGATCGGATGCATGGCGGCAGCTATAGCCCGGCACGTGGGTGCACGCAATGTCGTAGTGACTGACATCAACCCATGGCGACTGGAACTCGCTCGAAAACTCGGCGCAACGCGTGTCGTCGACGTTTCCAGAGAAGATCTGAAACAAGTCCAGAAAGAACTGGGGATGGTAGGTGGTTTTGATATCGGCATGGAAATGTCGGGAAGCCCTCAGGCCTTCGAACAAATGATCGAAAACATGTACAATGGCGGCCGGATCGCATTGCTCGGGCTTCTGCCGGATGGAGCCGGAATTGACTGGTCGAGAGTCATTTTCAAGGGACTTTTCATCAAGGGCATTTACGGACGCGAGATTTTCGAAACCTGGTATAAGATGCAAACCATGTTGCTTTCTGGACTCGACATAAGCCCAATCATTACTCACAGGTTTTCCTTCGATGATTTCGAGAAGGGTTTTGCAGCAATGCTCTCTGGGGAATCCGGAAAGGTCATTCTCGAACTTGCATAAGATGGTGTTCAATAAACAGATATTGAATGAGCCGATGTAGAAGCAGCCGGTCGATCCACAAGCCCGATGCTATTGAGAAGGTGACCCCATGATTGCATATCTGGTTCGGCTTTAGGTGATGATCCATTCGCAAAATCGAGGTCCAGACATCGGCTGCATAGTATGATATAGTAAATTCATGAATGCATCCTCTCTGCTCTATCGATTCCGAATCAGCACAGATACGGAAAGGGCATTACAGCTTTTGCAGCAATGCATCGATGAAGCCAATCCTTTACCTGAAAAGCGCAGAGCCCAGATTCGATTTGAGATACGGGACTTATGGCGAGCTCTCACCAAAGAGCGATCTCAGAGAAAAGCCGATTACCTCAGCCATCCTTCTTTTTTTTCAGCCTATTTGCGTTATTTCATGCCCTGGAACCTCGTCAGGCTGTCGGCATTGCTCACAGACCTCGAACTATGCCTGCCTGACAATGCGGTCATTATCGATGTTGGAGCAGGTCCACTCACGCTTCTTCTCGCGCTCTACAGCGCCAGACCCGATTTGCGTTCAAAACCATTGACATTTCTATGCCTAGATCGCGCGCCGAGGATTATGGAAGCAGGGTTGCAGGTATTCGAACTGCTGGCAACAAGACATGGGAATGCCATTCCTCCCTGGGCCATCGAGCTCCGACGCAATCGTTTCGGCGAAACAATTGCTGAAAAAGCAGATTTGGTCTGTGCAGTCAATGTGCTCAATGAATTCTTCTGGCATCATGAGGGGACGCTCTGGGATGATGCCAGCGAGACATATCGTCAGCTCTGCAATTATGGCAAAACGAAAAGTTCTCTGCTTGTTGTCGAACCTGGGGAACCGCGATCGGGGGGGCTGCTCAGTGCAATTCGAGCAGCTGCCGTTCTGGAAGGAAGCCGTATCATCGCTCCATGTCCTCACACAAGGGCCTGCCCCATGCCAGGCATTTTCAAGAGCGGTCAGGAGCACTTGATTCGGGAAAGCAAGCAGAAGCGACTTGGGAGAAAAGATCAAAGGGATACAGCCGGGTGGCATGCCTTTTTGCCATTAAGAATGCCCGCACCGCGCAGCAAATATCCGTGGTGCCATTTTTCAGTTCCGGCAGATTTTGCTCCCCGGTGGCTGCAAGAGTTGTCAGCAAAGGCGGGGCTGGCAAAGGAGAGGCTTTCATTCAGCTACCTTCTTGTCTCGCGCGGAGATTCGCTCAATAATTCCAGCAGCAGTCCGCAAGGTTTTGCGCAAAGTACCAGGAGCGGTATAAAGAGCATGCAACCAGCTGCTGAACCGCTTTTCAGAATCGTTTCGGAGCCAATACGCCTGCCAGGGGGGAGGCTTGGGCGATATGCCTGCAGCAGCCTCGGTTATGTCTTGCTGGTACCGAGAGGGACGGAGGAGGTTCCAGCATCGGGAGCTTTAGTTCGAATCAAGCAGCCACTAGCCCCCCTCAGCCCGTCAACAAAGAAACGCCACGAGGGATCTGGGGAGCGAATTGGGCGGTTTGGGGGGCGATTTAGGGACGGAGGAAGAGATCATCGCTTGATTCAAACATATGCTAAGCCTAATGTACCCAATTTTACCGAAAAGCTGAAAGAACCTAAAAAAATCCATCTCAAATCTACAGAGCTTGTTGACGGTTCCTCCGTCCCCGAACATGCTGTTGATGAAAAATCGGGAGCATTCCTGATATCCTATTGACACGAGTGAGCGCTGCCGCTATATTACCAACCCGTCAGCAATGACACGGGGGCGTAGCGAAGCTGGTTATCGCGCTGGCCTGTCAAGCCGGAGATCGCGGGTTCGAGCCCCGTCGCTCCCGATAATCACATAGCGCACACGCAGGCGCATATTTGTGAGACTCCGCGAAAGCGGAATATATCCCGTCTGCCTACTGACGGGCTTTTTTTTCTATACCGCCTGCTGGATCTGCATGTTTGAATCTGCGGACCATATAGCATGCACCAGCGCGGTTGTTATTATTTTCGGGCTGTAGCGCAGGGGCTAGCGCGCTTGGTTCGGGACCAAGATGTCGGAGGTTCAAATCCTCTCAGCCCGACAAGATAGTCTCAATCGAATATCTAAAAAGCGCATGCCGCTGTTCTCCCCCTCAACTTGAGGTTATTTCATGTATTAATATCCACTTTCAATCGGAATTCGATTCGATAGGCGGGAAAAAATACATTCTCACATTCTGCTCCCCATGCCCCCTTGAAGGCTTTCAGTTTGGTGGCATTTTTGGAAAGTCTATATACTGCAACCAAATCAATTTGCCATCTGGCCTTTTTCACTTGCATGCAATCATTGATCAAAGCTCTATAGAACTCTTGACAGAATGATCATCTCCCATGCGTAATGCCTCACCATAAAATCTAACCGAATTGCGTATGGATGCCTCATCATATTTTCTAACCATTCAAGATTCCTCATAGCATATCTCTATGCACTTCTTATGGCTATGGGCATAGTGAAGTTTCTCCAGTGCCATATCCAGTTCATAGCGCAGCTGTACAGGATCATAGCGTGCCTTGAGTGCCGACAGCCGTTCTTTTGCCGTAAGAGGCACACAGGGAGAAGCAAGCACGCGGGAGAAAGGGGTTTGGGGTGTATCATAGGTTTTGCGGAGCATTGCCTGTTCGCGATGCTTTGCGATGAGTTTGGTCGAGGGGTATAAGAGGTTTAGTAAGGGGCAGAGCACTCGATAGACTTCACTGAGGGCAGCCAGTTCCTCAGGGGTGTCGCAGCGTGCATAGCCAACGAATTGCCTGACATATTGGCTGTTTTTCTGCTCCACGAAGGGGTTGTCGTTCTTGTGATAGCTGCGGGATCGGGTGAAGAGAATGTGCTCACGCATACACCAGTCATAGACCTGCCTACCTTAGGAATTCGGAGCCATTGTCAGAATCGATGGCGATGAGATGGAACGGCAGGGTTGTGCGAATCTCGACGAGTGCTTCTTTGACCCAGCGCTGGGCGCGGTTGGGCAGGGCTCTGAGCTCAACCCAGTCGGTCATGGTATCGGTTGCATTGAGCATACAGCAAAACTCATGTTCGGGTGAGGGACCGCTGTGGAAGACGGTGTCGATTTCCAGGTAGTCAGGGCGCTGTTCGTCGGAGCCATAGAAGGTTCGGGCAGGGATTTTGGTTTTGTAGTGGTTGGCGGTGAGGTTCGCCTGATAATGGCGCTTTAGCAACCAGGGTGATTGTTTTTCCTTGGCAAGCAGGCGATCGATGGTTGCAGGGCTGATGGCGGTAAGCTGTGCGCGGAGGGTATCGGTAATGGCATACTCTTCGTGCAGGGCAACAAAGAAAGCGATATTTTCGCGGATAAAGATGGCAAGGCGCTTGCCGCACATGCAGTCAAAGGTTGCCCATATGCACCGCAGTGCCTCGTAGAGCTCCTGCGAATACTTTTTCTTGCCGGTACGCTTTTTTCGATGCTGGTGAGTACCAATGATCAGTTTCAAGCGTATGCCGCCCACCACCCGCTCGACGGTTTTGCCCCACCAGGTGAGCAGGTGCAGGGCGTATTTGCGGTTATACCCGGTGAGTGCCGTCAATTCATCAAGAATACGGCCTTTTTCTTTCTTGCGTGCTGCGCAGTACCGTACGGCGATTTCGGCGATGACCCGATGTCGTTCTAGCATACTGAGCCCCATATGATGCCTCCAGACTATTGCCTGGAGTGTACTTTGGGTTAGATTTTATGATGAGGCATCGGTATCGTTTCGGTTAGATTTTCGATGAGGCAATGCGCCATGTTGACTTTTTAAATAAGAATCTAGATAATATATGCAACGCTTGGACGCACTGACGCCGAGACGTTGACATTCTCAACTCGCTCAGTTTGTCCTCCCTGTCGGGAGCCATGCATGGCATTGATACAACTAGATAATGTCTCGTTTTCGTATCCTGAATCAAAGGTGCGAGCCTTGGATAGTGTTTCGTTGACCATTAATTCAGGAGAATACATCGCTCTCGTTGGCAGAAATGGCTCGGGGAAAAGCACGCTAGTTCGACTTTTCAACGGATTGCGAAAAGCTTCTTCTGGCGTCGTATCGGTCTTGGGTTTGAATGCTTCGATTTCTGCCAATCATCAGACAATTCGATCAGCAGTCACACTCGTGTTTCAATCCCCACAGGATCAGATAATTTCCAGCATTGTCGAGAAAGATATTGCGTTTGGGCCAGAGAATCTGGGGCTTCCAAAAAAAGAAATCGAGGAGCGGGTCGAGTCTGCAATTCATGCGGTAGCCTTAGAAACCCTGAGGAAAAGGCCGACGCGATTTTTGTCGGGAGGGCAGCTTCAAAAAGTAGCCCTGGCAGGGGCGCTGGCCATGAGACCCCGTTGCATAATTTTCGATGAAGCAACCTCGATGCTTGATCCTGTTGCAAGACAAAATCTCCTGCAGCACATGGAACTGATGCATAAGTCCGGAACGACGATCATCCATGTAACGCATGACATGGACGAAGCTGCAAAGGCCGATCGCATCATCCTCATGGATAAGGGCCGCATATGTTTCGATGGCAGCCCGAAGGAGTTTTTTGGATACGTCTTCCCCTCTTACCCAAGACCTCGAACAGCATTGATGAGGGACGGAGGTTCATTATATCTCATTCAAGTTCCACTCCTAAATCCATCCAAGGAAAACTTGACTGTTTCAGAAAAGTATGGACTTGGCCTGCCCTTAAGCCTTCAATTGATGCGAATTCTTGGATTGCCGCCAGAACCTGGTATTAGCATAGAAGATTTGGCAAGAAAAATCTCAAAGCGATTGAGTGCGGATCCAGAAAACCTGTTTTCGCATTTCTCTAAAGAAAACAGCATTCAGTTGCCGGCACAAATCAATAATCTCGCCATAAACGAGAAAAATAATGAGCATGATTCCGCAATTCTAATGGAGGATGTCGCATATCGTTACCTTCTGCATTCTCCATTTCGACAAGAAGCATTGAAAAATGTCACATTAAATGTCAAAAGAGGCGCAAGAGTCGCTCTCGTAGGTGCGGCTGGTTCTGGGAAATCGACAAGTCTTCAGCTCATGAATGCAATTCTTCTGCCCTCCGAGGGAAAAGTGGTTGTCAAAGGTATCGATACACGTACCGATGCAGCCATAAAAAGCCTTAGAACCTCCGTCCCTCTGGCGATCCAAAGGCCAGAAACTGCTTTATTCGAAGTATACGCCGGCGATGATGTTGCCTTTGGCCCTCGAAATATGGGACTTAGGGGGACGGAGCTTGTTTCAAGGGTAAGAACATGGATGGATGCTGCCGGACTGCCTTACTTGGAATTCAGAGACAGGCCTGTGAGAAGCCTGTCCGGAGGCGAAAAGAGAAGACTCGCGCTGGCTGGCGTTTTTGCACTTGAATCAGACATCATCCTGCTTGATGAGCCTTCGGCAGCTCTGGATCCGGAAAGCCGCTCTCAAATATTCAAGATTATTGATAAGGCTTCTGAGAAGAAAAGCACAGTCGTATATGCTACCCATTCACCGGAAGAAGCTGCCCAAGCCGATTTTGTTGCAGTTTTCAAAGATGGTCAATTGAAAGCCTATGGAACTCAAGAAGAAATATTCAGCTTGAATTATTCCGAATCCTGGGGAATTCGAAGGCCCTTGCTGTTCGAACTACAAGATTCGATGATACGAACCGGCATTCAAAATCAAATTGCGGCTCGCATTGTTCATGTTCTTGAAGTTGCTCTTTCGAATCGGATTAAGAAGCTGAATTCCGACCATCACTTGCAGAATGAAGCCGAAGAAACCATTCTCAATGAGATTGCTGTCTCAGCTTTATCTGATGCAAACGCTGATTTGCCTTCAAGCGAAAACGAGAGGAAACAGAACGATGCGAGATATTAATTATTTCAACAATATTTCCATCGGACAATATGTCGATATCGAATCCCCGATTCACCGGCTTACTCCTCGCAGTAAATATGGAATTTTGCTCGCATTTTCTTGTTTGGTTCTTTCGACGCCAACGTTTCTTGGAGCTTTCGCAGGAATTATCGCTGCAATCATTCTTCAAGCTGTTTCAAAGTTGCCTATCTCCTATATGTTTCGCTCATTGAAACCGCTTATATTCCTTGGCCTATTGTCGCTTTTTATGCAATTTCTATTCAGCTGGCCGGAAGACAATTCGAGTACTATTATGGGAATAGGCCAACTGGAAGTCAGTTGGTATGAATTGACCGTCGTAGGCTCAATTCTTGCAAGAGCAGCCGGCATGATTCTGCTGTTTGGATGGTTTACTTCGGTTACTACTGAGCACGAAGCTTCGGATGAAATCGACCATATCATAGTGGCAGTGCTAAGGAATTCACAAATCGCCCACAAAGCTTCTATGATTGCTGCGACAACAATCAAATTTGTTCCGATAGTTGCGGGCGAGCTTGAGGATATTGTCAAGGCTCAGGCAAGCCGAGGGGCTACATTCGGTTCAAAATCCTTGAACCCGCTTGCTAAAGCGCGAAATTATCTTCCTCTCTTTGTTCCTGTCACCATAAGAGCTCTTGAAAGGGCAGAGATTCTTGCTGAAGCAATGGAAGCTCGATGTTATGGAGGAAAGAAAAATTTCTTTCCTCCGTCCCCAATGAGCAGGAAGGAGAAATTGATTGCAACCGCGATTCTGGCAATAGTAGCAGGAATCTGGCTGATAGATTTCTATGTTGCAAAACCTTGGATTCGACCTTGAATAAAGGCGGATACCGCAGAGGAGGAGAATATGCAGGAAACAAAAGAACGCATGGGTTCGGGAATTCGAAAAGCGATCGTGGCAGGGGCACTCAGTGCCGTGTCGATTACGCTGTTCCTGACACCGTTTGGGTATATCCCATGGATTGCGGGAGCTTCGCTTACTGTGATGCATGTGCCGGCAATAATCGGAGCGGTATTGGAGGGACCTGTGGTAGGTGCCATTATCGGCGGTATTTTCGGCATTACAAGCCTGATAAAAGCTGCTACCGCGCCGCAAGGGCCTATCGATGTCTTTTTCACCAATCCTCTTGTTTCCATATTGCCAAGAGTATTGGTCGGATTGTGTGCATGGGGTGTTTTTTCGCTTCTCAGAAAATTGAATCAGAAGATTTCTCTTGTGGCAGCAGGAATAGCCGGTTCTATCGTCAATTCAATTCTTGTCTTGGGAATTCTTGTTGTACTGAAAGCAATTCCGATTGAAATTGCCGTTGGAGTATTTGTCGCGAACAGCCTTGTTGAAGCAGTTGCAGCTGCGATTCTCACTCTTGGCGTTGTATCGGCATGGAAAGGAATCGAATCGCGGCAAGCAAAAGCTAGAATTGCAAAGGAAGAATAAACCTTGAAATGACAGGGCTTTCAGCCGCGGGGGCTTAGTATGCATCTGGCTATCGATATTCGCAATAAAATCGCATCTATCGGTATATATGATCACAAAAGATGGCTCGCTATACGAAAAATCGGCATACAGGGTGACCGTACTGCCGATGAATATGCACTTTTTCTGGAAAGAGTCATCCAAGAAGGCATTTCTTCTGAGGTATCGCTGAACGGCATTAAGCAATCCGAAGAAAGTTCATCCAGAATGAATACTTCAGGAAAATATAAACTTGGTTACTTCGAAAATGAACCTCGTGATTTAAAATTAATGCAAGGCGAAAGCGCAGGGGATGGTAATATCTGCGATTCGATCGAGAGCTGCTGGATATCAAGTGTTGTGCCTCGTGCAACAGAAGACGCCATTGATGCCGTGCGCTCAGTGTGTGGTATCGAGTCCTCCGTGGTTGGGCCTGGGATAAAAACAGGAATAAAAATTAGAACGGATTTGCCTTCGGAGGTCGGTTCCGATTTGATCTGCGCAGCTGTCGCTGCACGTCATGATTTTTCGATCCCGTGCATCATCGTAGATTTTGGCACAGCCATCACTTTCTCGGCAGTCAACAATTCCGCTGAGTTTATCGGCGCAGCTTTCGTGCCTGGCTTTGAAACGCAGCTTGAGTCGCTAAAACAGAATACCGCTCAGCTTCCAGAGATAAAGCTCGAATTTCCACGAAAAGCAATCGGGACTTCTACCGTGGAGGCAATCAGATCCGGAATTATTCTTGGCGGCATGGGCATGATCGAAGCCATGATAGCACGGATTTCGCTCGAACTGGTCAATGACTGCATTCCGCTCAGGGAGAAGCAGCTAAGGATGGGGACGGAGGCTGGAGCTCAGAAAATGACGGTTATCGGCTCCGGTAATGATATAGGCAGAGAAATTCTTTCAATGCTTGGTCACGATCTCTTTCGGAAAAATCTGGTGCTTGATGGAATCAGAGTAATTGCAGAATTAAATGATAGAGAGTCCGCCTGGAAAAAATGAGCAACAAACCAAATCAAACGATCTGCGATCTTTGAATCAAAAAGAGGATTCTTCAACGTATCAACTAATGTGAGGAAACCAAGACAAACATTGCCAGGAGCCCGCTACCACGTCATCGCAAGAGCAAACCGCGGGGAGTTCATATTGCAGAATCCGTCAACAAAGGAAATGCTTCTTAGTATTGTTCGTAGAGCAAAAAGGAAATATCGTTTCGCAATTGAAACATTCTGCATAATGGATAGTCATGTCCATTTCATTATTCGACCAATGAAAGGTGAGAGCATTTCCAGAATCATGCAATGGATCCTTTCTGTATTTGCAATCAAATATAACAGAAAATTTGGATATTTTGGGCATGTCTGGCTGGACAGATTTAAAAGCTTCATTTTATTCACGGATGCGCAAAGATTTAAAGCTCATCACTATATAAATCAGAATCCAGTAGCGGCGGGCATAGTAAGACATCATGCAGAATATCAGTTTTCTGCATCTCGAATGATCTTGGAAGGTGATTTTTCATTAATAGAAAAGCCGCCTCAATTCATTTATTCTATCTATTTGGATAAATCATAGAACAACTCGGAATACAAAACCACAGATAAAAAAAGGCCGCCTTCCATCATCAGGCAGCCTTTTGCGCTCCCCCGCGGTGGCTCGAACACCGGACCCAGTGGTTAACAGCCACTTGCTCTGCCAGCTGAGCTACAGGGGAATTCCGCTCGTTTGGAGCGATGCTAACTTAGCTGAAAGGCTTATTTTTGTCAATACATCCTTGCTTAAAGGGATAGCGAAAAGCATATAGAAGCAAAACTAAGTGAAAAAAGATAGACATTCCCAACTCCTCCGTCCCTGCCATGCCGCCATGCCTGCCTCCCATGCCTGCATGGATACGCTAAAATATGAATAGTATAATTTTTGAGATATTATCAAATTTAAATAAATCCTCCGACTAATAAATGCAGCTAAGCTTATCTCAGCTCTTCACCATTACATGCGCGGGGTTCTTGGCTGACAGACTTGTTTCGACTTCCCTCTGAAATATAATCCACCTATTGACCCATGTTGGCAGAATCATAAAGTATTGGTACTATCGTCATTGCAATAGAGCCTTGCTAGAGGCCATTCCCAAAAAAGGAAGCAAGTATGGAACGAATCAAAATTGCCATAACCGCAAATGAACCGGTACTCTATACTGACCTTAATCCATCACTTGAAGAATGCCCTGCTCTCATAATAGTTGACGAATATAACAGAATCCAGAAATACGCTCCTGAAATTACTCAAAAAGGCTCTGTAAGAGGCAAGGTAGATTGGATTATTAGCAGAGGAGCCAAGATTCTGATTACTGGCTCGATGTCTGATCAGAATTATCAAAAACTGAAGAAAGCGAAAATTGCGATCGACTGGGTTGCATTTGGCACCGTAAAAGACCTTGTGCAGATTGCCAGAGAAAGAGCTAGCTATTTCATTGGACAATTGGATAAGCCAATCGACAGGTGCAGATATGAGAAAAACTTTCGTCCTCGCATCGAAAATGGCCTGGTTATCTATTCATGTGGAGGCAACAATTCCAATTATATTGATGAGCTAGAGAAGAAAGCAAAGAAGCAAACAAAGAAAAGCCTTTTGAAATCCAGAGATTATGAAGATGAAGACTATTGATGCATAGATTCAAGGCAATAAAATAACATTCCGCCACGAATTGTCAAGGTCGGTTTCATTTTTCCGGTTTTAGTCTGAACTGACCCCATTTAAGTAGACACTTTCTTAGATTCTATAGTTGGAGGGGTTCCAATATTCTGGACACTGAGTTAAGAGAAAATGAGGAGAACCAGAAGTCCAGAAGGAAGTTTAACCTGGAGTTCAAACCAGGAGTTCAAGATGACACAGTATACTTTTCAACCAGGAAAAACCATCGCCGCAATCGGAACCGTAATGGCCGAGAGAACGGTAGTGATAAATACGATACGAGAAGCAAGAGAGACATCGGCATCAAAACGCTCTGCAAAAACCACGCTCTGAGCTGCTGCGGGCATTGAAGCAAGCAGTCCAGCGATACTTGCCGCACCGCCCCTTAAGCTCAATACAAAGAAGACTGCCCAAACCAGCAAAGGAATTAAAATAAGCCGAATCCCAGCTCCGATCCAAACCTCCGTCCCTCTCAAGAGCCCCTTGACTCCCTGCACGGCGAGTGTCGCTCCAACTACGATCATCGAAAGAGGTGTTGTTGCATTTGCGATGAGCTGCATGGGATACCAGAATGTTTGCGGGATTTGAAATGGTAGAACCCAGATGGCGAATCCAATCGAAACAGCTATGGTTCCAGGATTGAGCAATACCCTTCTCCATCGGTCAGCAAGCCCGCTCCTTTCTCCCTCTCTGGAAAATAGCGCAATGCCCCATGTCCATATGAAGATATTGAATACCATGACATACATCGATGCATACATGAGGCCAATTTTCCCAAATACGCTCTCCGCAATAGGAAATCCCATAAATCCGCAATTCGAGAACACAGTAATATAGCTGAGTATCTTTCGTTTCTCATCTGGCATTCTTCGGTAAGCTACCGCCGAAACGCCAATTCCCAGAAGATGGACTCCGATTGCATATACAACTACTAGAAGCAAATCTCCGACGATTGAAAACGGGATGGAGCGATCGAACCCAGTAATAATGGTGAATGGCAACGTGACATAGAGCACGAGGTCTGAAATGGTGCGAATTCCGGAAGAAGAGATGATTTTTCTGCTTGCAGTGAGGAATCCTATGACTATGAGAAGAAAGATTGAAACAACTCTTGATAAGACCATATATTTGATAAATCAGCCTACGACATTTTCGAGTATACCAATCCCCTCGATCTCGATAGCAATGCGATCGCCCTTCTTCATTGGGCCTATTCCCGATGGAGTTCCTGTCATGATGACATCTCCCGGTTCCAGAGTCATGATACGAGATATATAGGCAATGAGCTCTGGAACTGAAAAAATGAGATTCCCAGTATGAGATGACTGCCGAATCTCGCCATTCAAAATGGCTCTTATGGCAAGATGCGAAGGATCGATATCCGTTTCAATCCAGGGGCCGAGGGGCATGAACGTATCAAATGATTTTGAAACGGTCCACTGCCCATCTTTAGGTTGCAAATCGCGTGCGGTCACATCATTTCCACACGTAAATCCCAATATATACTCGAACGCTTCATTTTCCGAAACGCAATGCGCCTTTTTGCCGATTACAACGACAAGCTCTGCTTCATAATCGACTCGTTGAGACATGTCGGGATAGATGATCGTCTCACCAGGACCGATGAGCGAAGTTGATGGTTTCATGAAGAGAACAGGAGATTTGGGCAGTGCAAGACCGAGTTCCATGGCGTGGTCTCGATAATTGAGTCCGACACAGACCGCTTTTCCCGGTATACACGGCGCGCAAAGGATATCTTTCGAAAAAGGGACTCGACCTTTTTCTGCTGGGAATGATATGTGATTCTTTCCATTGAGGGCTGGAGCGGTTTCATGAAGAACAACTTCATCTCCATCCATTCTCCCGTAATATATTTTTCCTTCATGTCTGCACCGGACGATACGCATATGTTTACCCCTTATAAATAATCAGCTAAAGACATGCCTCCATTCTTCAGCGTCTGCATCAATCAGAGAATAATTCTGGTGGTCGCGCAGAGGCGTGAATATCAGATTATCATCGCCCAGGATCAAGCTCAAGACGGTACATAGCCATATTTTCATATTGCGATATTGCTCACAAAAGCACCTCCGTCCCTTTTTGTTTGGATTGCACCTATCGCTTTCCTTCCAAGCCGTTTATTCTGCCAACCATCCTCCGTCCCTCTAATGTTTGCACACAAACACCCAGAAATTTCTTTGCAGCCATTTCTGCTCTTGATTCTATTTGCACCATCGAGAGGCAATTTCAATGCCGCTGCATTCGCTGATAGGCACAGGCAATCCGCGCGGCGAGTCGAGCGTTGTTAGCCACCAAGGCGATATTGGCTTCCAGCGACTCTCCTCCGGTCAGATCTGAAATGCGAGCTAAAAGATATGGAGTAACATCCGCCCCCTTGATGCCTTTTTCGGAAGCTTCAAGAAGCGCTTTGCTGATCAAGCTGTCGATTCTTGATACTTCTATTGAATAGGTTTCTGGGACTGGATTGGCGATAATCACTCCTCCTGAAAGACAGAGGTTCCATTTTGCGTGTAGAATTCGTGCGATTTCTTCTTCATTGTCGCATCGAAAATTCAGGGGGATGCCCGATTCGCGGCTATAAAATGCAGGTAATTCAGAGGTTCTGAAGCCAATGACCGGCACCCCTTTTGTTTCAAGATATTCCATTGTCTTGGGAAGATCGAGAATCGCCTTTGCACCTGCACAGACTACTGCAACTTCTGTTTGTGCAAGTTCTTCAAGATCTGCTGAAACATCCCATGTCTGTTCCGCACCGCGGTGTACTCCGCCAATTCCACCCGTCGCGAAAATCTTGATGCCTGCGAGATTTGCGATGATCATGGTCCCAGCAACGGTCGTGCTGCCGTTTCCATTGCGAGCGACAAGGACAGGGATGTCGCGCCTCGATGCTTTCTGAGGTCTAAGGGATCCATCTGCAAGTGCCCGGATTTCTTCCTTTGAAAGCCCTGCTTTGAGACGGCCTTGAATGATTGCGATAGTTGCAGGAACAGCTCCTTGCTCACGGATTGCTTCTTCAAGCATGAGTGCTGTTTCCAAATTGCGAGGCCATGGCATGCCATGGCTTATAATTGTCGATTCGAGAGCTACCACAGGAAGCCCAGTTTGAAGAGCATTGGCAACTTCACTGGAAACATCTAGATACCGATTCATCAAAAATCTCCTTTTCAAATAATAACATAATAAACAAGAATCCTTATTGAATTTCACTGAAGCGCAGCCGTGATTTTCGAGCAGCATTCAGCCAGATGAGCAGCTTCTTCAGTCGCTTCAGGATACCAGAATCCAGTACTTTCGCACAGAAGCTCCATCCTCAGACTTTCAGATGCAGGAGCCGCTTCCGAAGCCTTCAACATCGCTGCACTTAGTGCAAGTCTGGCCTTTAGAGGGGGACGGAGGTTTAAAAAATGCTTAGGTTCAAGAATAGAATACAATCGTTGCACCATCTCAGCCCATGCAATAACTGCACATTCTGCATCTCCTGCTCCAGACCGATTGATTTGAGGGGGACGGAGGTCAGGAGAAGGTAATGGAACCAATTCGATATTCTCATCCTTTGCGACGAGCATGCCTTCTTCTCCCAGAGAGAGATAAAACTCGCCAGGCAAAAGCGTTTGTTTCTTCAAATGATCAATTATTACCAAAGCATTTTCGATGGATTGCGGCATATCTGAAAGACCTGCAATCGCAGCAGCTTCTTGAAAATTCGGTTTAGCTGCATCAAATGCTCCCAAACAACCACGAAACTTGGCTGCCTTCGCCACAGAAACCGGATCTGCGACTAGAATAGGCCTGGATGATGACTTTTCATTAATATTGGTATCTATGGTTAGAGAAGATGCTTGAGGAAATCCTCCGTCCCCACCTTTCCCCACATCTAGCCGCCCATATCGATTCGCGAGCCATTCGATGCATTCGCTAGGAATATTGCCATCTACCACAATGCAAAAAGCGTGGTCAAAAACAGAAACCACCCTTTCGAAATGTTCCGCCCTCAGTACATCCAGAGCCCGCATATCGGAAACCGCACCGATTAATCCTCCGTCCCTCTCGATAATGCACACATAAGTCGGTATTGGAAGATCGCCATATCTGGGACATAAAGAAAGCCCTATACCCAGCTGGGTAACAGTATGAATGATCTCATTCCATTCTTCGCTTTCACCCAGCATGGTAAAAAGCTCTACAGGCATATGAAGGCGAACCATCGTCTCAGCGATATTGCGGCCTACTCCGCCCATGGTTTTCAATATTATTCCGGGATTGGAGTCGCCCTTACGGTACCTACCACCAATAAACCCCTGTATGTCAACATTCAAGCCGCCAGCAACAATACAGAGAGGCCAAGAAGTCATCTCGCTGCCCATTGAAGTAATTTCGACCTCTCCCAAGCCGAGCTTTTTGAAAACATCCTCCGTCCCTCTTTTTTGTCCCCCTCCTTTTTGTCCCGCTGACATCTCGATGACTCCCTCCTCCTGCTTGTGCTGAATATGGTATAGTATCATCATTTGTAAGGTAGAACGAGGTTAGTAGTGGATCAGATATTCGAACGACTTGAGCGATTGGTTCGTGCATGGGTCTCCTCGGCAATCGGCGGATCGCCCGACGCTGATGATTCACTGAATTCCGGTGTGTTCCGGGATCCCGACCTGGCAGATGCTTGGGAGGAGCTGGAACAATACCTGAATCCCGAAGGTACCGAGCGGAGGCACAGCTCCACATCGAATCAGCAGCGACCTTTTTCGGAGCATTATAATGATGCCTTCCGCGAGACTTTCGGACAGGGCAGCGCCTACTCCCATTATCGCCAGGCCAAGGACGAATCTGCCATTAAAGCTGAACAGCAGCGCCAAGCGGTCATGGAAGCGTATCGATACCTGGGGCTCGCACCATTCTGCCCATTTTCTGAAGTGAAAAGCCGATACAAGGAACTTCAGAAAAAGCACCATCCCGACCGACATGCCTCCTCGCCGGAAGATCTGAAAAAAGCAAATGCGCTCAGCGCCAGGATCAATGCAGCCTACCAACTGATAGAAGCATGGGAAGAGGCCAAACGCAGCCATCGTTGATAGCAAAAGTCCTGAAACAGTGCTGAGATGAGAATATTCATGAAGTTGCTTCGCATCTGCGGAGAGAATTGGGATAATGACAACCGGAGCGGAAAAAATGTCGAATAAAGAACCGCTGTACATTCTCGATGTTTACGCTTTTATCTACAGAGCGTATTTTGCATTTATCCATCGCCCGCTGAGAAATTCACACGGAGAAAACGTTTCAGCATTGTTTGGCTTTTTTCGCTTTCTCTTCTCGCTCTTCGAACAGCGTGCACCCAAACTCTTCGTTGCAGCACTCGATTCCACAGGACCGACCTTCCGTCATAAGCAGTTCATTACCTATAAGGCAACTAGACAAAAGACGCCCGACGACCTCATCGCCCAAATACCGAAAATCGAAGCAATTCTGCATGCGCTCGAAATTCCGGCAATTCGTTGTGAAGGATACGAAGCAGACGATATCATTGCCACCCTCGCCCGCTCTTGTGAAGCAGAAGAGCGGCCCTGTTATATCGTATCAGGCGACAAGGATCTCCTTCAGCTTGTAGGCGGTCCAACCCGAGCACTGAGGCCCTCAGAAAACTTTACCTTTCGCGAAATCGATTCACGTGGCGTCATGGAGGAATGGGGAGTAAGTCCATCACAAATAAGAGATTACTTGTCATTGACAGGGGATGCCTCCGATAATGTTCCCGGCGTTCGTGGAATTGGCGACAAAACAGCTCGTATGCTCATCACCAACTACGGATCGCTCGAATCAATCTATGAGCATCTCGATGAAATTCAACCGGAATCTCTGCGCAAAAAACTCGAAACTGGCAAGGAAGACGCATTCATCTCAAAGGAGCTTATTACGCTCTGCGAAGATGTACCTGGCTGTCCGCGAGATCCAGAGTCTTTCGTTCCTCGCTTGAATATGGAAGCAGCAGCCCCGCTGTTCCTCAAAGATGAAATGAAGAGCCTGGTACCTGCCCAATTCAGAAACAATGTCGAATCCTCCGTCCCTCAAAATCTGAACAGGCAGCAAAACGATGGAATGAAGCTCGAACGTTCGGCAGAGCACAAAGCTTTGACAATGCATCCTGCCCTAGCCACCAGCTCACCTCCGTCCCCTGCACAGCTTATACGCGATCATGCATCGGCTTCATATGAAGCTATCCTCGATCCTCCGTCCCTCGATGAAGTCATCAGTACCGCTATTGCAAAAGGCCGGTGTGCGCTTGATACCGAAACCGATTCGCTCGATGCATACCGAGCCCAACTTGTCGGCTTTTCGCTTTGCTGCGAGCCAGGGAAAGCCTGGTACATCCCGCTCTGCAGTCCTGATGCCCAATGCATTTCGCGGGAACAAGCCTATGCAGCCCTTAACCGTCTTTTCAAATCAGGCATTCTGCTGATCGGACACAACCTTAAATTCGACCTTCATGTCCTTGCTACCGCAGGTATTCTCCCAATAGGCCCCAGGGCCATGCCCGCTTCTCTGCACGACCTCGAATCACCTTCAAAATCGGCTGCAAACATGGGGACGGAGGTTGAAAGCCGCCTTTTCGACACCATGGTCGCCGCATGGGTCCTCGATCCGGATGCTGCCTCCTTTTCACTGTCTGCCTGCGCCTCGCGATGGCTCGGCATATCGGGAATCGAGTATGAAGCCGTTGTCCCTAAAGGCAAGACATTTGCCGATGTCCCCCTCTCCAATGCCGTGCAGTATGCCGCCGAAGACGCTGATTTCACCCTCCGCCTCCACGAGCAGCTTCAACCGGAAATCGAATCGAACGGTTTTCATCGTATCTTCTACGATATCGAAATGCCCCTGCTTCCCATCCTCGCGGAAATGGAACGTACCGGCATATGCGTCGACCCGGCACGCCTCCGCCAGTATGGAAAAGAGCTCATCTCCAGCCTGTCCGAAATCGAAACCGAAGTATTCCTCCTGGTCGGACATCCCTTCAATCTTGGCTCTCCGAAACAGCTCGCCGAAGTCCTTTTCTCCGAACGCAAACTGCCCGTTCAGAAACACACAAAAACCGGCTATTCCACCGACACATCAGTACTCGAAGAGCTCGCCCCTCTCGATCCCGTACCACAGCTCATTCTCAAACACCGGCTTCTTTCGAAGCTCCGCAATACCTATGTTGAACCGCTTGCAGAACTTGCCGAAACCCATGGCCGTATCCACACGACCTATGTGCAAACCGGCGCAGCAACAGGACGCCTGTCCAGCCGCGACCCCAACCTCCAAAATATCCCGATTCGTGATGAAGAAGGCCGAAAAATAAGAGAAGCCTTCATCGCCGAGCCAGGATGGATGCTTATCTCTGCCGATTATTCCCAGATCGAGCTGGTCGTGATGGCGCACCTGTCGCAGGATCCCAATCTTCTGAAAGCATTCCGAGAAGGAGTCGATATTCACAAGCGAACTGCATCCTTCATTTTCGGTATTCCGGAAGCCGATGTAGATGCCGACAAACGGCGCATTGCAAAAACCATCAATTTCGGCGTTATCTATGGCATGAGCGCATTCAGGCTTGCACGCGATCTCGGCATTCCCAATGCGCTTGCCAGAGAATTCATCGATTCGTATTTCTCGACTTATGCAGGGATTGCTGAATTCATTAAGAAAACCGTGGAAGAAGCTCAGAAAACAGGCACGGTTTCTACCCTTTTTGGCAGAAAGCGCCGTATCCTCGGAATCGACTCCCGGAACAAGACCGAACAGCAGGCAGCCCAGAGAGTCGCTGTAAACACCCCGATCCAGGGAACGGCCGCAGACATCGTCAAAATAGCCATGATTCGAGTACGAAAGGCATTGGCTCAGCAGATGCCCGAAGTCCGCATGCTTCTTCAAGTCCATGACGAGCTCATTTTCGAAGCACCCCAGTCCATGACACCTGCTGCCATGCAGCTCATAAAGGAAGAAATGGAACATGCAGTCACACTGGCGGTTCCTCTGAGAGTGAGTATCGAATCAGGGCTTTCGTGGGGAGATATGCATCTCTAATGCGTTCATAACGAAGGCAAAACGATGCAAAATCCACAGGAGGATTGAGCTCAATGGAAATTATTGGCTTGACTGGCGGATATTGTGCTGGAAAGAACGAAGTCGCCAACATTCTTGCCTCACATGGGTGGGACATCATCGACGTCGATCGACTTGGCCACGAAGCGCTGCAACAGTCTGCTCAATATATAAAAGAGACTTTTGGCACTGAAGTGTTCCATCAGGATGGCAGTATAGACCGCAAAGCTCTCGGCGCAATTGTATTTGCCGATCCTGCCCGCATGCAGCAGCTCGAATCCATTGTGCACCCGGCAATGTTTGGACTCCTCGACAGCCTCATGGATCAGCATTTGCGCAAGGGGACGGAGCATCTATGCATCAATGCAGCACTGCTCTACCGCTTCCCGCATCTGAGAAGCTGTTCCGCAGTGATCGAAGTGAAGGCGCCCCTTCTTGTGCGCATTTCGCGCGCGCGACAAAGGGACGGGGTCTCGACACTGCAGGCGCTGAAACGCATTATGGCTCAGCGCGCTTTGTGGCGCCTCCGTCCCCAGCCGCCTTTCCCGATCTACAAGGTTTCCAATTATGGTTCTTTGCTCATGCTGGCGAATCAGGTCGAAAAAGTGCTGCTCGCGCTCATGCGCAGTAAGGTACGTGGCAAAACCAGCTTTTGATCTTGCCAAGCCAGAATATCAATTCAACTATGACCGATGTCGTGCCGATCATATAGGAGCAGGGGTTCATACATGTCGGATAGATCGAAAAAAATTCTCTGGATTGCCGTGGCAGTATGCGGTTTTTCGCTGGTTGTACTGCTCGCGGTGTTTTTAGTGTTCAGGCCGACCTCGGAAACCGAAATGCGGCCGTTCGACATCACGGGGCGTTCGCCGGCCAAGCCGGCTTTTCCCAATGATTTTTCAGTATTCCCCAGTGTCGTGGTAAAAAGTACGCCTCCCACTGCAGATACCCAGAATACAGGGTCTTCCGGAACAAGCGCTTCTGCAGGTACGGCTCTTCCATCTCAAACGGCTGGAACCCCCTCTGCATCGTCGACTACATCAAGCAAGACCGGGACTTCTGTCGTGATCGTCCCTGCCCCCTCTTCAGAACCTTCAAAAGAACCGGGAAGTAGTCAGCCTGCAGCTGCTGCAAAAACCTCCGTCCCTGCACCATCCTCACCTGCACCATCCTCCGTCCCCGCACCAAAGGCCACTACCCCAAAACCGGAAACAACAACAAAACCCGCCGCTCCAGCCACCCCCTCTGCATCCCCAGTAATTTCATCCGAATACTGGATTCAGGTAGGGAGCTTTTCCTCCCGAGCTGTTGCTGAGAAACTTCGCGAAGAATTCACTTCGAGAGGCATGACCTCCGTCATTTCCGAAAAGGTTATCGGCGGCAAAACCTATCACCAGGTCAAGGTCGGACCTTATCCGTCGATGGAAGAAGCCAGAAAATGGCTCGCAACCGTCAAGGCGGTACCCGGCTCCAGTGCTGACGCATTTGTAACCAGCAGGTAGCCGGCAGACAGCCTTTCGCCACATCTCCAGGCCGCAGCTGCCCGCTTCGACGCCCAATTTTTCATTTGACAGCCAGTCAAATGAAGGCTACACTTTCTCCAGCGCTGCGTGCACATTGCTGGTGCGCAAAGCGCATCCGGACCTGTGCCGGATCGCACATCTGTATAAAAAAGGAGCACTTCATGAGAAAGATCGTTATCGGTCTGCTCGCAGTCCTCATGCTGGTTTCGCTCGTGCTGCCCGCCACCGCACAAACGAAAAAACCGCTCAAGGTCGCCTTCGTCTATATCGGCCCGCCGGGAGACCTGGGGTGGACCTATGAGCATGAACGCGGCCGTCTCGCTCTTCAAAAATATTTCGGCGACAAGATTGAAACCAAGTATATCGAAAATGTTCCGGAAGGCCCCGATGCCGAGCGTGTGATCCGGCAATACGCTCAGGCCGGCTATGACGTGATCTTCACCACCAGCTTCGGTTACATGGACCCGACGCTCGCCGTGGCAAAAGAATTCCCGAAGGTTATATTCGAGCACTGCTCGGGCTACAAGACCGCACCGAACATGGCAACCTACTTCGGCCGCATCGAGGAAGCCCGCTATCTCACAGGCATTATCGCGGGACGCATGACCAAGTCGAACAAGATCGGCTATGTAGCCGCCTTCCCGATTCCCGAAGTCGTCCGCGGCATCAATGGATTCACTCTCGGCGTCCGCTCTGTCAATCCCAATGCGAAAATTCAGGTAGTATGGACCAACACATGGTATGATCCTGTTAAGGAACGCGAAGCGGCAGTCGCCCTCCTCGATGCAGGCTGCGACATCATCGCCCAGCACCAGGATACCACTGAGCCGCAGAAAGCCGCTCAGGAGCGCAAGAAACTATCGATCGGCTATGACTCCGACATGGGCAAGTTCGTAGGTGACACGGTACTCGCCAGCGCCGTTTGGAACTGGGAAACCTACTACATCGACACCATTCAGAAAGTGCTCGACGGCAAGTGGCAAACCCACTCCTACTGGGGCGGCTTGAAGGATGGCATTGCAAAACTCTCTGACCTCAGCCCCAGAGTTCCTGACAGCGTGAGGAAAGAAGTCGAAGCTGCACAGAAGAAGATTCTTGGCGGCTGGAGCATCTTTACCGGCCCGATCAAAGACCAGAGCGGCAAAGTCGTATACAAAGCCGGCGAGGTTATCCCAGACGACAAGCAGCTCTCCATGGACTGGTTTGTCGAAGGCGTAGTAGGCAAAGTTCAGTAAGCGCTATCGAACCGGCATGTCCTCCTCCTGGGCGCATGCCGGTTTTTTTGTACCTCAAGGACGAGGTACATGATGCCACGCAATCCATCACGCAGATGTCGGAGAGTCTGGAAAAGAGCGCCGGGATGGCGTAGGCTCTCATTGATATCATTTTCCAAGGACAGGAACCATCGATGAACGAAACGATGCAACCTAAAGTCGAGATGAGGGGAATCAGCAAGTCTTTTCCGGGAGTTCAGGCCAACGACTGTGTTGATCTGGTACTCCACCGGGGGGAGGTTCTGGCACTTCTGGGAGAAAACGGAGCGGGGAAAAGCACCCTCATGAATATTCTGTGCGGCCTGTATCGCCCCGACGAAGGAGAAATTCTCATCGACGGAAAGCCCGCTTCAATACATTCACCCCGCGATGCGCAGAAATACGGGATCGGCATGGTGCACCAGAACTTCAAGCTCGTCGACTCCATGACCGTCCTCGAGAACATCATTCTCGGCCTGGAACAGGAACCTTTCATAATCGATCTAAAAAAGGTCCGCGATGCGCTGCTGGCCCTTTCCGAGCGCTATCATCTCAAGGTCGACCCAAGCGCCAGCATCTGGCAGCTCTCTGTCGGCGAACAGCAGAGAGTAGAGATCCTCAAGCTGCTGTATCGCAATGCAGAAATCCTCATTCTCGACGAGCCTACAGCCGTGCTCACGCCCCAGGAGTCGCGCGAGCTCGCCAGAGTCGTTCATGCAATGAGAGAAGAGGGCAAGGCAGCGATCTTCATCACCCATAAAATGGAAGAAGTAATGGAGTTTTCGGACCGGGTCATGGTTCTGCGCAAGGGAAAGGTGGTTGCAGAAGCTCGTACTGCAGACACAAATCCTCAAGAACTTGCCCGCATGATGGTCGGCAGGGAGATACTCTTTTCGATCGAGAAAAAGCCCTTCAATCCAGGACCGGTCGTCCTTTCCCTGGATCATGTCAGCGCGCTGGGGGACAGAGGATTGCCTGCGCTCAGGGATGTTTCGCTCAGCCTGAGGGCTGGAGAAATTCTGGGAATCGCAGGTGTGGCTGGAAACGGTCAGAGAGAGCTGGCAGAAGTCATCACAGGCCTGCGGAAATCCACCTCGGGCACGATTACCATTGACGGAAAGAACATGACAAATGCCACCCCCCTCCAGATTATCCGCGAAGGAGTTGCGCATATCCCTCAAGACCGCGCTTCGGTCGGAGCCGTGGGGGATCTGAGCGTTGCGGACAATCTGGCCATGAAGCAATACCGGAACAAGCCGCTTGCAGCAGGCATTTTCCTTCTGCCGGCACGCATTCTCAACATGGCTCGTGCGCTGATCGAAAAATTCAGCATTGCGACTCCGACCCCGCGCACCCAGGTAAAGTTTCTTTCAGGCGGCAACATTCAGAAAACCATTCTCGCACGCGAGATTGGGGCGGTGCGTACGGTCATGGTCGCGGTATATCCGTCGCGGGGGCTCGATGTCGGCGCCACGGAGGCCGTGCGGAAGCAGCTCGTGGCTCAGCGGGATGCGGGACTGGGAGTCATTCTCTTTTCAGAAGACATTGATGAGCTTCTGCAGGTATCAGACCGCATCGCGGTGCTGTTCGAAGGGAAAATCATGGGCATTTTTGATGCAGACAAGGCTGATATCGACCGCATAGGCATGCTTATGGCCGGCATGGCGGAGGAGGAAGCGGTATGACAATCGTATTCGAAAAGCGAAAATCAACCTCCGTCCCCGCTCTCGTGCTTGTCCCTCTAATATCATTCATTGTGTCGCTGGTTTTGACTGCGATATTGCTGCTGGTTTTCGGAGCCGACCCGCTGAAGACTTTCGGGGCTATGGCGAAGGGAGCCTTCGGTAGCATCCATGGCTTTTCCGAGACCCTGGTCAAGGCCATCCCACTCATGTTGACAGGTCTGGGAGTCGCCATCGCGTTCCGGCTTAAATTCTGGAATATTGGAGCCGAAGGCCAGCTGACCCTGGGAGGAGTAGCAGCAGCCGGGGTTGCGCTCTTTTTGGAAAAAGCTTTCCCTGGGCGATCTCTTCTTTTTGCGGCCATTCTGGGAGGCGTGATTGCCGGCGCGCTCTGGGCAGGAATCCCGGCTCTTCTGAAAACGGCGCTCAAAGTAGACGAAACCCTGGTTACCCTCATGATGAACTACATCGCCATCCTGTACTCCGAATTCCTCTATTACGGCCCCTGGCGAGACCCTAAAGGATATGGCTTTCCGGGATCAAGGATATTCTCCGAAGCGGCCTGGCTTCCGCGGATATTCGGGCGGGCCCATGCAGGCATCTGGGCGGGACTCGCGCTTGCCGCAATTCTCTGGGTGGTGTTCAAGAGAACACGCTGGGGTTTCGAACTTCAGATCATCGGCGCGAGCCAGAAAGCAGCCCGCTATCAGGGTATCTCTGTAGAACGAAACATTATCCTGGCAGTAATGCTGTCCGGAGCGCTCTGCGGACTGGCGGGTTCATTCGAGGTTCTGGGTATTTCACACCGCCTTCAGCAGGGCCTTTCGATCGGCTATGGCTACACCGCAATCATCGTTGCCTGGATGAGCCAGCTCAATCCTCTCGCAGTACCTTTCGTTGCCATTGCATTGGCAGGGCTCGCAACCGGCGGAGACCAGGTCCAGATGGTAATGGGTCTGCCGGCTGCGATGGGAATTGTCATGCAGGGACTGATCCTCTTCCCCATGCTTGCAGGCTCTCTGTTCACCGAATATCGAATACGTACGGTTCGGGCGGTATCGAAAACAGCCTGCGTCGAACATTCCAAGGAGTGAGCCATGGATGTCATCACCTCGATTCTGACCATCACCATACGGGCGGGAACAAGCCTGACGATAGCCACCATTGGCGAAATCCTTACAGAACGGAGCGGCATTTTGAACCTTGGCGTCGAAGGCATCATGCTCATGGGAGCACTGACTGCCTTTGCCACGGTTTTCTATTCGCACAGCATCGCGCTGGCCCTGCTTGTCGCTGCCGCGGCCGGCGCCCTGCTGGCCCTGCTGCATGCCTTCCTCACCACCACCATGCGCGCCAATCAAGTTGTCTCTGGCCTGTCCATTACCCTTTTTGGCACTGGCTTTTCGAGCTTCCTTGGTCAGCGGCTCGGGCCGGCAGCAAACAATTTCAGACTCGTCGGACTGCGAGCAGAGCGCATTCTCCCCTTTTCAGCGGAATGGGCTCAGCAAATCCCCATCCTTTCAGCCTTCATCCGGCAGGATTTCATAACCTGGATAGTCTATTTTCTGCTTCCCCTTGCATGGTTCTTTCTTTACAAGACAAGACCGGGACTCTGGCTCCGCTCGGTAGGAGAAGATCCGCAGACAGCGGACGCCATGAGCATCAATGTAATCCGAACGCGATATATGTATACCATCATCGGAGGCATGCTGATCGCCCTGGGAGGCGCACATCTTTCTCTTTCCTATACGCCAGGATGGTCGGAAAACATTACCGGAGGCCGCGGCTGGATCGTCATTGCCCTGGTCATTTTCTCCATGTGGAACCCGGCACGGGCCGTCTGGGGAGCCCTGCTCTTCGGAGGCATCAATGCGGTGCAGTTCCGCCTGCAGGCATCAGGTACCAGCATTCCCGCGAACTTTTTGAACATGATGCCCTACATCGGCACAATCCTGGTGCTGGTCATCATGACATGGTGGGAAGCACTCTCGAAAAAAGTGGGCTCTCCTGCCGCGCTGGGCACTTCGTACATGCGGGAAGACAAATGAACAGTCTGCCAGCGGCCATTTACAGCATAATGTAGTTATAAAGGAAGGTAGAGGATGAACAGAGACGTGATCGATGCGGCAAGCGGAAAAATTCCCTGCGACGTCAATTATGTCAACTGCACCGTAATCGATGTGCTTTCAGGAAGGCTCTTGCAGGGCGCTGTAGTCTCAGTGAAGAATGGGCTCGTCGCAGGTGTCAATGATGGGCTTTCAGCAAAAGAGACAGTAGACCTGGGTGGAATGTTTCTCGCCCCCGGACTTATCGATGCCCATGTACACATAGAGTCATCGCTCCTCACACCCCCGGAATATGCAAGGGTAGTCGTTCCTCATGGGACAACGACCATCATCGCCGATCCCCATGAAATCGCCAATGTCATGGGCTATGACGGCATGCGCTACATGCTCAACTCATCGCGCGATATTCCGCTCGATGTGTATTTCATGGTTCCTTCCTGCGTCCCTGCCACCGATTTCGATACTGCCGGTGCAGCGCTCTATGCCTCGGACATGCATCAGTTTCTTCAGGAGCCGCGTGTACTCGGTCTGGGAGAAGTCATGAATTACCCGGGCGTGCTTGCGCGTGACCCTCAGCTGATGGACAAAATCGCTCTCTTCCGTTCCAGCGGCAGGCCGATCGACGGGCATTCTCCCGGGCTTCGGGGGGCTTCGCTCTCGGCATACGTCGCGGCTGGTATCGGTTCGGACCATGAATGCACCAGCCCCGAAGAAGCGCTTGAAAAGATCAGCAAGGGCATGTACATCATGCTGCGCGAAGGATCCACGGCAAAAGACCTCCGTCCCCTTCTGCCTGCGCTCACCCGCGATAACGCTGAGCGCTTCATGATCTGCTCGGACGACCGGCACTGCAACGACCTGCGGGATGAAGGGCACATGGACCACTCCGTCCGGATCATGCTCAGAGCAGGCATCGACCCCATCGACGTATTCCGAATCGCGGCAACGAACGCCTGCCGCTGGTTCCGCATACCGAACAAAGGTGCCATAGCACCGGGATATCAGGCTGATTTTGTCGCTTTCCGATCGCTCGAAGATTTCGAGGCTGCAATAGTGATCAAGAGCGGCTCCATTGTTGCCAGAGACGGAATGCTGGTCCGCGAAACTGCGGGCTCTCCGGCTGCGATTCGCGATTCGGTCAACATAAAATGGCTGACCATCGAAGATTTCCAGATTCCAGATGAGAAGAAGGCGGTCCGCGTCATCGAGGTCAACCGCGAATCCCTTCTGACAGGACAGCGCGTGCTCAGGCTGCCCTCAAGGCAGGGTCTGTTGCAGGCCGACCCCGCGTGCGACATCCTCAAGATATTCGTCATCGAGCGGCACACTGGATCCGGGAACATCGGCAAGGGCTTCATCCAGGGGCTCGGTCTGTGCCGCGGCGCCATCGGCAGTACCATCAGCCATGACTCGCATAACATGATCATTGCCGGCGCAGATGACGTATCGATTTTCAAGGCCGCACGCCATCTCAACAAGATAAAGGGCGGGCTGGTGTTTACCATCGGAGAAGAGGTCGTTCTGGATCTGCCTCTGCCGGTTGCCGGCCTCATGAGCGACAGGGATGCCGATTTTGTCATCGAACGGCTGAGAGCCTTCGAAGAGCTCTTCGCGAAGGAAGGACTTAAGGCAACCTCCCCGCTCATGACCCTTTCATTCATGGCGCTGCCGGTCATTCCGAGTCTCAAGATTACTGATCGGGGCCTGATCGACGTTGACCGTTTCACTCCTGTTTCGCTATATGTCGATGAGGCCAGCCCATCGGTGCAATAGTATCGACTGATACGCACAGTCCGCCCGCCAGGAAGCTGATGAATCCAGCCTGAAATAGGCTTAGCGTGTCCGAGAGCAAGGGCGAACTTTTATTGAGGCAGGCTCTGCTTATCCGGGCACTCGGCTTTCCAGGCCAGGCTGCAAAATATGTCTCGATATGCTATACTTTTTGTTCTGGAGCTGTTCGAAGAATGAAAACGATACGTTTCAAAGCGAACGACCGATGGATTGAAACGAATACCGCGGCGGGCCTGCCTGCCCTCGATATGATCAGAAATGAGCTTGGCCTTACCTCCACCAAGGAAGGCTGCCGCGAGGGCGACTGCGGAGCCTGCGCCGTACTGGTAGGGGAAGTGTCGCACGACATGGTCTGGTACCGGGCCGTGCCTTCCTGTCTTCTGGCCACGGGAGATCTCGAGGGCAAACACCTTATTACCCTCGAAGGCCTGCGGCAGGGAGCACCGGATGGCCTCACTCCCGTCATGCGAGCCTTCCTGGACGAAAACGCGAGCCAATGCGGCTTCTGTACCCCAGGCTTTATCATCTCCCTCACTTCCTGGCTTGCTGAACCGCAGGTTCCCGACCTTGCCGGCGCATTGCAAGCGGTTGATGGAAATCTCTGCCGCTGTACCGGATATGCCGCAATCAGGCGCGTTGCAGCTCGGCTTGTTGCGCAGTTTGCCCAGCTGCCGAATGACCCCGAGCCCCGCCTGCAGTCACTTGTCAGGGAAGGTGTCCTGCCTGCATCAGTCATTTCCTTTATCGAAGAAAAGAGAGAAGAACTCCGCAAGGCCGCTGAATTGCCTGCCTTTCCGCAGAGCCTCGACGAGAGCTTTGGCGGGGACAGAGCTGGAGCTGCTTCCAACGCTCATGCTGGGGGCTCCCTGGCGGTCGTCGGCGGAGGGACTGACTACTATGTCCGCAATCCCGACCCTGACGAGGGTTTTGCACCTCTTCTTACGCGCTCGATGCCGGGTCTCAGCCATATCCGCTATCACAGCGAACCGGAAAGCCAGTGGCTCGAAATAGGCGCAGCGGTCACAGTGAGAAGTTTCTTCGAATCGCCCCTTGTGCGGCGCGAATTCCTGGGCATCGAACGGTATGGGACCGCCTTCGCCAGCACCTTGATCAGGAATCTGGCTACTGTGGGAGGCAATATTGTCAATGCATCCCCCGTTGGCGATATCGTTTCCATGCTGATGGCCCTTGGTGCCAGGCTCGTCCTTGTCCCCGCACCCCTGGCAGCCGCGGGCTACACCACCGCGCCGGGGACGGAGGAACGAATACTGGCTCAGGCCCGCATTATTCCCATCGAAGCCTTCTTCCTTGCCTACAAGAAGATCGACCTGAGGCCGGACGAGATTCTAGCTGCCATCCGCCTTCCCCTCATTGCAGATGACCGGAAATTCTCCTTTGAAAAAATCTCCAAGCGCAAAAACCTCGACATTGCTGCAGTCAATACCGCCATATTCTTTACCCTCGAAGAAGGTAGATTCCGCAATGTGCGCATCAGCCTGGGCGGCGTCGCCCCGGTTCCCAAGCTCAGCATGGAAGCCATGGCTGTGCTGGAAGGAGCCCCCTGCCCGCAGAATGACGCTGCCGGCCTTGCGAGCCTTGCGCGCCGCTGTGCCGAAACCGCAGCAACCAGCGTTTCCCCCATCGACGATGTTCGGGGCTCGGCAGAATACCGCCGCCGCATGGTTCGCCAGCTCATGCTGGGTCATTTCATACGGCTGTTCGAATCCACCGGTATTGCAGAGGAGCTGTTCCCATGAAAACCACGATCCCTGAATCCCTCCCCAATGTACTTGGGCAGACCCAATACATCGATGATATTCCGAGGCCAGCTGGCTGTCTGCAGGCGGCCGTGCGTCTCAGCGACAGTGCCCATGCCAGAATTCTGGCCATCCACAGCGAAAAAGCCTGCGCCCTCGACCCATCGGTACGGGTCATCCTCGCGAAGGACGTCCCCGGCACCAACCAGATCGGCTTCAACAAGCCCGACGAACCGGTGCTCCCCGCTGAAGAGTGGGACTACTGGGGCCAGCCAATCGCCCTTGTCGTAGCCAGAACCCGATCGCTTGCCCGAAAAGCTGCCGCCCTGCTTGAAATCGAGAGCGAGCCTCTGCCGGTCGTCACCGACCCCCGCGAAGCGGCAGCAAAAGGAGACCTCATCTTCCCGCCGCGCATCATCGTCCGGGGCGATGTCGAGGACGCATTCGCACGCTGCGCCTGGGTTGTGGAAGGAAAGGTCGACTCCGGCGGACAGGAGCATGTCTATCTCGAAACCCAGGGCGCAATTGCCGAAGTCATCGATGGCCGGCGCGTGCATGTTATTTCCAGCACCCAGGGACCGAGCGGCGTCCAGAAAGCAGTGGCCCAGGCACTCGGCCTGCCCATGAACATGGTGGAAATCGAGGCTCGAAGACTCGGAGGAGCATTTGGAGGCAAGGAAGACCAGGCAGCCCTCTGGGCAACCCTTGCCGCAGTCGCCGCATGGGTCTGCGGCAAGCCAGTCGAACTCTACCTGAACCGCAAGGAAGACATGCGCGCAACTGGCAAGCGCCATCCCTATTCGACCGATTTTCGAATCGGCGCTGATGCTGAAGGGCGCCTTGTCGCCTTCGAAGCGGTGTATTACCAGAACTCAGGTGCAACCTGTGACCTCTCTCCCGCCATCCTGGCACGCACCCTCCTGCATGCCACCGGATCCTACCAGGTCCCCAACGTCAAAGTGACCGGCTACATGTGCCGCACCAATCTGCCATCCTTCACCGCCTTCCGCGGATTCGGAGCGCCTCAGGCCTTCTTCGTGATCGAAGCCGCCATGGACGCCCTTGCCCAGAAAATGGGCATCGACCCAGTCGAACTCAAGCGCCGCAACCTTTACCAGGAAGGAGATGAAACCTATTTTGGCATGAAACTCGAGCGTGTCAGGGCAAAAGAAGCCTTCGATCGCCTCCTGGCGCGTACTGATTACCCCGCGAGAAAGGCGCAGATTTCCCAATTCAACGCCCAGCACCGCCTCGAGAAAAAGGGCCTTGGCGTCATTCCGGTTGCCTTCGGCATAAGCTTCACCAAACTGCAGATGAACCAGGCAGGAGCTCTTGTACATATCTATACCGACGGCTCCGTGGTCGTCAGCACGGGCGCCATCGAAATGGGACAGCAGGTAGCGCGCAAGATCGCGCTGGTGACCGCACGAGCCCTCGGCATTCCTGCCTCACTGGTAACCGTACAGCGAACCACAACCCTCACCGTCGCAAACACGGTTCCCACGGCAGCCTCGACCGGAGCGGACCTCAATGGCATGGCCGCCAAAATCGCCTGCCAGGAACTCCGCAGCCGCCTGATTTCGCACGCCGCTTCCCTCCTCAGTGCTGCCCCCTCCGATATCGACATTCAGGAAGGGGCTGTTCTGATACGCGGAACGAAAAGCCAGCTCGAGTGGAAAGCGCTTGTGGAATCCATGCATGCCGCACGCAAGGACCTCTCAGCCCATGGCTTCTATGCTACACCCTTCCTCGAATACGATATGAAAGCCGAACGGGGACGCCCTTTTGCCTATCATGTCTACGGAGCAGCCCTTGTTGAAGCCACAATAGACGTAGTGCGGGGAACCAGCCGCATCGACGATGTGCAGATCGTGCATGATATCGGCGACAGCATCGACCCAGCGGTAGACCGCGGCCAGATCGAAGGAGCCCTTGCTCAAGGCCTGGGCTGGGCACTTCTCGAAGACCTGCGATTCGGCCCCGATGGCAGGCCGCTGTCGGATACCCTTTCAACCTACAAGGTTCCCGACATCACCTTCATGCCTGCGCAGATCGATATCGAATTCCTGCCGCCGGTGGAAAACCCGACCACACCCTACAATTCCAAAGCGGTGGGCGAGCCGCCCCTGCAGTATGGCATTGCAGGCTATTTCGCAGTATTGGAAGCAGTGCGTGCCGCAAGAAAAGAAACATGCACATGGTATTCCCTGCCCCTCATACCAGAAAAAATCGCCGCCCTGCTTGCTGAACCGCGACAAAAAGGAGAACGACCATGCTGATTCTCAATGCTGCTGCCGCGCTTCCCGGCGAAAGGGAATTCCGGCTTGTCGACGTACGGATCCAGAATGGAAAAATCCTCTGGATCAAGGAAGCGGGCTGTGCAGGGACGGAGGATGCTTCGCGCGATGTCCTTGACGAGCGCATCGATGCAAAAGGCCTTCTCATGTTTCCCGGCGCCATCGATCCCCACGTCCACTTCGACGAACCAGGCTTTACCCACCGCGAAGACTTCCTCCATGGATGCGCAGAAGCAGCCCGGGGAGGCGTAACCACCATCATCGACATGCCCTGCACCTCGCTTCCGCCTGTCACCACGCCCCACGCCCTGGAGCAGAAACTCTCCATCGTCAAGGAAAAAGCGCTTATCGACTTTGCATTCTATGGCGGCATCCCGGGATCCGTCAGCCCGGAAACGGTCCCCGAACTCGTGCAGGCGCTTGCTGACCGTGTCGTGGGCTTCAAATGCTATTTCATCTCCGGCATGGACACCTTCCCAGCCGTGCACGAGGCACAGTTCGCCGCCGCGGCCCAGGCCTGCGCAAAGGCAGGCCGCCCGCTTCTCCTCCACGCCGAAGATCCCGACGTCATCGAAGAGGCAAGCCGCGAGCGCTCCCTGCTTCGCGGGGACAATCCTCCCCAGTGGATCGACTATTACGCGAGCCGGCCCATGGAAGCCGAAATCGCCGCAGTACGAAAAGCCGTCAAGCTCGCCGGCCCTTATGCAAAATACCTCCACATCGTCCATGTCGGTACCGCCCGGGCAGTGCCCGCGATTCTGGAAAAAGGCTCGACCTGCGAAACCTGCCCTCATTACCTTGCATTCGACGAGACGGATTTTGCACGCTTCGGTGCATCCCTCAAGACTGCCCCTCCGGTCAAAAGCCCCGAACAGAAAGCCATCCTCTGGAAAATGCTCGAGTCCGGACAGATCAACTTTGTCGCCTCCGACCACGCGGGAGCTCCCGACTACGAAAAAAATACCGGTAACCCTCTTAGCGCCTATGGAGGCATTCCGGGAACCGGCACCCTCTTCCCCTACCTCCTCTCAGAAGGCCTCTTCGCCAAGCGCCTCAGCCTCGAGCGCTTCCTCGAAGTGACCAGCGGAGCGGCAGCCCGCCGTTATGGACTCTGGCAGGGCAAGGGCTCGCTCCAGCCCGGCAAGGATGCCGACTTTGTCCTGGTAGACCCCGAACGCACGTCCCTGCTCTCTCCTTCCCATATGATGAGCAAAAGTACCATTACACCCTTCGCATCCATGCGCCTGTCCGGTCGGATTGAAGGGACCTTTGTCCGCGGTTCCTGCGTTTACGCTTCATCACGCCTCGCTGCATCGATCGGAGCCAAAGATGAACCAATTCTCAAAAACGAATCCGGAGCTATCCTCATCAAGCCCGGTTTCGGCACATTCCTCACCTGGGGGTATCGATGAGCAAAATCATGAAAACGACCTCTCTTGCGGCGCTTCTCGAGCGCATGGCTGGAGAGTATCTCGCAAAGCGCACCATCTTCGAAATACCAGAGCAGACCTGGATCGATGTCTTCGAAAAGGAAACCGAAAGTGCAGGGCTTTCAGTAATGTCTCAGACCGTCAGCATACCGCTCGGCCCAGCTGCCGGCCCTCACACCCAGATCGCGCCGAACCTGGTCGCTTCCTACCTCAGCGGCGCCCGCGTGTTCGAACTCAAAACTGTCCAGGAAAATGACCATCTCGACATCGAAAAACCCTGCATCGATGCGCTCGACGAGGGGCACAACGTCGAATGGTCGACGGAACTGACCCTTGAACAGGCCAGGATGGAATACCTGAACGCATGGATCGCCATCAATCTGCTGGCACGCATCTTTTCTCACAAACCGGGCGATTTCATGTTCAACATGTCCGTGGGCTATACCCTCGACGGCATCAAGAGCGAAAAGATGGACGCCTTCATCGAAGGCATGCGCCGTCCCGAAGCAAGCGAATACTGGGACCGGGCCATAGCTCAGCTGCATGCCTTCATCAATTCGCCGATGTTCGTCCAGGCCTTTGGCGAAACTGCGCTGGAAGCAGCTCGAGCCATTGCTGATCACATGCCGGTCAGGCCTGTCCATTCAGTTACCCTCTCTACCATGCATGGCTGTCCGCCTGACGAAATCGAGCGCATCGGCCGCTATCTCATCGAAGAAAAGGGCTTCGACACCTATATCAAGCTGAACCCGACTCTGCTCGGCTTTGCACAGACCAGGACAGTGCTCGACCAGCTCGGCTGGACTGACATCATCCTCAAACCCGAAAGCTTTTTGCACGATTTGCAGTTTGATATGGCCCTCACACTGATCCGCTCCCTGACCGAAACTGCTGCTGCGCGGGGACGGAGGTTTGGCATAAAGCTTTCCAACACCCTGGCTAATGTAAATGACGCAGGCCGCCTCCCTGGTGGAGAGCGTTACATGTCTGGCCGGGCGCTTTTCCCCGTTACCATTCATCTTGCAGCCAAGCTGGCGCGGGCCCTGCCTGAATACCCTGCCCGTTTCTCCTACTGCGGAGGCGTTGCCGCTTACAACGCCGCCGACCTCATCAAAGCCGGCCTTGGCCCCCTCACCATCGCCACGGACCTGCTCAAGCCGGGCGGATACCAGCGCATGGCCCATATGGTACCGCAGGTTCTTGATGCTCTGTCCCTCGCTCCAGAAAAACCCGACCCCGATGCCCTCGACAGACTTGCAGCAGCCTCGCTCACTGCCCCCTGGTACCGCAAAGAGTGGAAAGAAGGCACAGCCGCAATCGAAAAGCCCCTGCCCCTCTTCGACTGCTTCGCAGCCCCCTGCATCGAAGCATGCCCTGTCAACCAGAAAGCTCCGGCCTACATCGAGGCGACCGGCTCGGGCGACCCCGACCGCGGCCTTGCCATCGTGATGACCGACAATCCCCTGCCCACCGTGACCGGCGTGCTCTGCGATCATGTCTGCCAGGAGCATTGCAGCCGCGTCGATTATGAGGGAGCGGTGCGCATAAGAGATGTGAAACTGGCCACCGTGCGCGCGGCACAGGCACAGGCGCCTGCAAAAGCGCCCGCCCAGGCAAAGCCCGCCTACCCCCAGCCGGCACAAGGCGCCACCGCCATCGTCGGTGCAGGCCCCGCAGGCCTTGCCTGCGCCTGGCACCTCGCCAACCACGCCCAGAAGGTCGTTGTATTCGACCGCAGTCCCGCGCCGGGCGGCGTGCCCGCGCATATCATCCCTGCCTTCAGAATCGCGCGCGAAGACCTCTCTGCCGATATCCGGAGGCTCGAACAGCTTGGTGTCGAGTTCCGCTTCGGTGTCGAGATCCACAGTGCCGCCGAACTGAAAGACCAGGGCTTCGACAGCATCTTCGTCGCCACTGGCGCCACAAAAGCACGTGAGCTTGCACTCCAGGGCGAGGGCGTCCAGGTTGTCCATGCCCTGGATTTCCTTGAGGCCTGCATGAAGGAAGGTCTCGAAGCCTTCAAGGGCATAAGGCAGGTGATGGTGGTGGGCGGCGGCAACACCGCCTGCGATGCGGTGCGCATGGCAACCCGCATACCCGGCGTGACTGCAGTGCGCTGGTCCTACCGCCGCACGAAAAGGGAAATGCCCGCAGACCTTGAAGAGCTTTCCCTGTCCCTGCAGGAAGCCCAAGCCCTTGCCCAGGCCCAGAGCGGCAATAAGGAAGTCTTCTTCGAGCTCAGCCTGCCTGAAAGCCTCAGCTCCGGCCGGGTAACCCTCCGCCGCATGAAACTCGGCGAAAAGGATGCCTCCGGCAGAAGAAAACCGGTGCCCACCGACGAGACCTTCAGCCTGCCCTGCGATCTGCTGGTCACTGCGGTCGGCGAGGAGCCCGACCCCGAACTGCTCGCAGGCTTCGGTATAGAGATTGAACGCAATGGCTTGCCGAAATTCAATTCTGCAACGTTGGAAACGGCGCCCGGCATCTATGTAGGCGGTGATGCCCGCCGCGGCCCCTCGTCCATCATTGCCTCGGAAGCCGATGGAAGGACCGCCGCCTGGGCCATACTCCGCGCCCATGGCATCGAGCCAGCGGCGCCCGATTACCGCGCCCCGGCATGGGCTCCCGAATCCCGTGCGCGCCGCGGAGCCTTCCTCGAATCGCTCGACCCGGCGGATCCCCGGTTCGCCGCCCGCGAAGCCGAACGCTGTCTGCACTGCGATACAGCCTGCCTGCGCTGTGTCGAAGTCTGCCCCAACCGCGCCAACATGGTGCTGGAAACCGGCCGTGCCTTCGACCAGCCGGCACAGATTCTGCATATCGACCGCCTCTGCAACGAATGCGGCAACTGCGGCTTCTTCTGCCCCTGGAATGGCGAACCCTACCGCGGCAAGCCCACTCTCTTCGATTCGAGAGAGGAGTTGGCTGCCTCGCAGAACGCGGGCTTTGCTTTCTGCGATGATGAAGAGCGCCCCACCCTGGTGCTGAGACCGCAGGCTGGCGCGGCAGTCATCGAACTGCCCTACCTGGCCTGGTACGGTGCCGCCTCGCGGACCGCCGAAAGGCCCATGGTCGCCCTTGCCCGCACCGTGTGGGCAGAACACCGCTATCTTGTGGAGGTACACGCATGATCCTGTTCCGCAAGGTTCAGATACTCGAATTCGAGCCGCCCTCGGTTTCCGACCCGACCGATGTTGCGGTGTTTGAGCCCGGCGAGGGGGAGAAAGCCGGCACGATCGCCGCGATCGGGCCGAACCTGCATGAACGCTTCCCCACCTCCAAAGTCGCGGGCGAAGGCGGCTACCTTTCCGCGGGCCTGGTGTGCGGGCACACCCACCTGTACTCCGCCCTGGCGCGCGGCATGCTGGTCAGCATCAAGCCCTCCAAAGACTTCGCGCAGCTGCTCGACCACCTCTGGTGGAGGCTGGACCGGGCCATCGATCCCGAGATTCTGCGCGCAAGCGCGCTCGCAGGCTGCTCCGATGCCCTGAAAGCCGGAGTCACCAGCCTGGTGGACCATCACGCAGGCCCCGAATGCATTGACGGCAGCCTCTCCATCATCAGAGAGGCATACGAACAGACCGGCGTGCGCGGCATTCTCTGCTATGAAACGACCGACCGCAACGGCATGGATGGAGCCCGCGCGGGAGTGGCGGAAAATGTCCGCTTTGCGCGCGAAGTGGACGACACGAGGGCTCAGGGCCGCAAGCCCCTGGTTGAAGCATCCATCGGTGCCCATGCGAGCTTCACGGTAGGCCAGGAGACGCTGGAAGCGCTCGCCGACGCCGTACGCCAGACAGGCCGGGGCATCCACATCCACCTGGCCGAGGACAAGTTCGACGCCGTCGATGCCCGCCACCGCTTCGGCAAAGATCCTGTGGAGCGCATCGAGGCGGCAGGCGCGCTCAACGGGCGCAGCATCATCGGCCATGGCGTATGGCTGAGCCCCTCCGAAGTGGAGATCATGAACGCGCGCGGCGCCTTCCTTGCGCACAACGCCCGCTCGAACATGAACAACTCGGTCGGCTACAACCATCTTCTGCCCAGCTTCAATAATGTGGTGCTGGGCACCGACGGCATGGGCGCCGACATGCTCGAGGAATTCAAGTTCGCAGTGTTCCGCCACCGTGAAAGCCAGGGCCCCTGGTGGCCGGGCGATTTCCTCAAGGTCCTGCACAGGGGCAACAGGCTCATCCTGCGCTACTTCGCACAGGACTTCGCTCCGGACTTCCCGGGCTTCGGCACGGTTAGGGAGGGAGCTCCCGCCGACCTGGTGCTCTGGGACTATGATCCCCCCACCCCGTTCGTGGGAGAGAACATCGCCGGGCACATGGCCTTCGGCATGTCCTCCCGCAGCGCACGCACCGTCATGGTCGCAGGCCGCATCCGCATCATGGACCACCGGCCGCTCTACGACGATGCACAGATTCAGGCATTTGCCCGTATCCAGGCCATACGGCTCTGGAGAAGAATGGAAGAGAGGTAAGTCATGGACAGCACGAAGATCAAGGAAATGGCGCGGAAATACCGCGACTACACGGCACAGAACCTGAGCAAGATCATCCAGGTTCCCGGTTTCTCTACCACTGAAAAGGAACGCATCCACCTGCTCAAGCAGCTCTGCGAGGAAGCAGGCATGGAAGACCTCTGGATCGACGGCCTTGGCTCCCTGCTTGGCCGTGTTGGCAAGGGCCCGAAGAAACTCGTGTTCGATGCACATATTGATACCGTCGGCGTCGGCGATCCGTCGCAGTGGAAACTTGATCCCTTCTCCGGGCTCATCAAGGACGGCCTGGTGCATGGCCGCGGCGCGTCCGACCAGCTCGGCGGCGCTGCATCAATGATCACCGCAGCGCGCATCCTCAAGGAGCTTGGCTACAGCGGCGAATACGAGATCTGGTTTGCCTTCACAACCATCGAGGAAGACTGCGATGGCATGTGCTGGAAGTACCTGATCGAAGAAGAAAAATTTGTGCCCGATTTCGCGGTTTCCACCGAGCCGACCTCCTGCCGGCTCTATCGCGGGCATCGCGGACGCATGGAAATCCAGATCGATATCAAGGGTATCTCCTGCCACGGCTCCGCACCCGAACGCGGTGACAGTGCCGCCTACAAGGCCGCCCGCGCCGCCCTTGCCATTGAAAAGCTCAACGAGCGCCTCCAGCCGGATGACGATCATTTCCTCGGCAAAGGCACCATCACCGTCAGCCAGATCAATGTCCATGGCCCGAGCCAATGCGCTGTGCCCGACCAGGCCATGCTGTACTGCGACCGCCGCCTGACCTGGGGCGAAACCGACGAAATCGCGATCAAGCAGGTCGAGGATGCCCTTCGCGAAGCCGGGGTGGACAACTTCAAGGTCTACATGCCCGAGTACCGCAAGCCCGCCTGGACCGGCACCGAGTACCACCAGGAACTGTACTTCCCGACCTGGAAGATTCCGGCCGACCATGTGCTCGTACAGTCCGGTGTCGATGCCTACACCTCGCTGTTTGGCACGGCTCCCGTGGTCGACAAGTGGACCTTCTCGACCAACGGCGTCGCCATCTGCGGACGCCACAAGATCCCGGTCATCGGATTTGGCCCCGGCGACGAAGCCCAGGCCCACGCCCCGAACGAGATCAACCGCATCGACGACCTCGAAATCGCCGCGGCCTTCTACGCTGCCCTGCCCTACGCCCTTGAGGCGCGCAAATAAGCGGGGTCTGTTGTGATCACCTGGAGCTACCGCTGTCCTGCCTGCGGCAGGACCTACGCGATCGAACCGGGGCGCTATGTCTGTGATGCCTGCGCGGCGTCGCAACGCCCCGATGAGCCTCTGTGCGGCGTGCTCGAATGCACCTGGGAGGGCGGAAACCCCGAGCCGGGCTCTGTCCCCCTCCCCGTGGAAGCGGAGTATTTTCCCCCAATCCCAGTAGGGGAAACCCCGCTCTGGGCTCCGGAACGCCTGCGCGCTGCGCTTGGCATGCCCCACCTCTGGCTCAAGGATGACACCTGCAATCCTTCGGGCTCGTACAAGGACAGGGCAAGCTGGCTAGTCGCCGCCTTTGCGCGCAAGTTCGGGATTGGTGAGATCGTGCTCGCTTCGACCGGCAATGCGGCATCGAGCATGGCCTGCATCGGGGCAGCCGCGGGTATCAAGATCAAGGTCTATGTGCCCAAGGCGGCGCCCATAGCCAAGCGTGTGCAGATCCTCCAGTACGGGGCCGAGCTGGTTGAGGTGGACGGCACCTATGACCTGGCCTTTGACCAGTCGCTGGCATACTCCAGAGCGACCGGCATGCTATCGCGCAACACTGCCTACAACCCGCTGACCATCGAGGGCAAGAAAACCGCTAGTTTCGAAATCGCGCGGGATCTCGGCGCGCGCACAGCCTCAGGCGCAGGTTCGGGCAAAAGCCCTGGCAAGGACAGCGCGCCGGCCTATCGCGCTCCCGACCATGTCTTCGTGCCTACAGGCGATGGGGTCATCATCGCAGGCGTGATCAGGGGCTTTGAGGACCTTCTGAAGCTTGGCTGGATCGACCGCATGCCGACCATCTGGGCGGCACAGGCCGAGGGTTCCAGCGCGATCGCACGTGCGCTGGCGAGCGGGCGCTTCGAGGCCATTCCTTCCTCGACCATCGCCGATTCGATTTCGGTGGACATTCCCCGCAACGGCTACTACACCCTCGACAAGCTGAAAACGCATGGGGGACGCGCCGTGGTCGTGAGCGATGCCGAAATACTGGAGGCCCAGCGCTCGCTGGCCCGCATGTCCGGGCTCTTTGCCGAGCCGTCGAGCGCCTGCGCCTATGCAGGCTTTTTGAAAGCACGGCCCGAGCTCGATCCTCAGGCCCACGTCGTCGTCATGCTGACCGGCAGCGGGCTCAAGGACATCCGCTCCGCGGCGCGCGGAGTGGGGCTTGAGTTCTGAGCCTGAGCCCGGCTTCCCGCTGAATGCAATAACGAGCAAAGCCCTGGCGGTACGCCGGGGCTTTGTTTTTTCCAAGTCTTCATGGCATCAAAGAAAAGAAAATCAGGAACGCCAGAAACTCTCCCTTGGAAACTTTATCTTAACCCATGCTGCAAACTGATGTAGTATAACCTGAGTGCATATATGAATGCCGCGCTTTCAGCAGCCTGCGTGACTGACATGCTATTCGATGCTCGACATGGCATAATCAAATTCTGCAATGGCATTGAATATTGTTTTCTATAATCATCTCTTTATCTGAAGAGAAAGAATTCTCTTGCGATCAGGAATATAAAGATATAGGCGGGCTTTCTCCAGCCCGCCCATGTTGCTTTTGCTTGATTACTTCAATGCCTCTCCATCGAAATAGCGTTTTCCATCTTTAATAGACCAATGCTTCAGAAAATCCCATAGCAACGGCATTTCTGCAGGTATGCAGTTATGAGCTCTATAAAGAGTCATTGTCCATTTGATCATTGGGAAGCCTTGAGAATTTTTCCATGTCGCGCTGCGATACCTGCCATCAATTTGAACCATAGACTCATCCCCTATATAGGAAATGCCATTTGCCTTAATGAAATATTCAAGCCATTGATCAAGCTGATTGTACGTTGAGTCCCATGGAGTCCCTGTCATGGATTCTATATCCCCTTCTCCGATAATTGCGTAGGTTGGGATAGGCTTGTATACAGCAGCTTTGACTAATTTATTCCATTCATTCTGATTGAAATGTGCAACACCTGAGGTAGAAGCGATGGCAGCAAAATATTCAGGATTTGTCATGCCAAACCCCTGTGCTGCGACGCTTCCCGCGGATTGACCAGTTGCGTAGATTCTGCTCTCATCAATATTGAAGCTTTTCTTGAGTTCTGCGAGCAACTGAGGAACAAAATATTCATTATCCTTGTGGCTGACTACGGTAGATTTTCGACTATACTGTTCGCAAATGATGGCTAGAATTACTCCTTCCTTATCTGCCACTTTCCACCATTGAGTTGCAGGCCAGAAAACAAGATCAGTCTGACTATCGCCAGGGAATACCATGAGTACCGGCGCTCCATTCGGCCATAGCTTATAAGCAGAATCAGGAACATACACCATGTATTCCCTAATGAATCCATTGACCATCATGGTATAAAGCCGGCCTGTTGGCACGCGGAGACCAAGCTGGTTTCCATAAGCACTGGTAACATCATAGCGCGTATACTCAGTCAAAAATTGATAGATCGCTGCACTCAATTCTTTGTTCCAAGGATTGGTTCTCCTGTTTAGCACAACGACTTTGGAAATCGGTCCAACATAGTCGGTCTGCCATGCGTTAGAATCCTTCGATTGTGGAAAAACAATGCTCCCAAATAAATAATTCGCTTTCGAGAAACGATCTTCATCATTGCAGTCATTAGCCATTTTCCAATATGCAATTCCATCCTTCACAGCAGACAATTCTGAATTAATATACCAAGTTGGAACAGGTACTTCATTGTACGGGATTTTAAGATGTTCCGGTATTTCGATCTTCTTATAGCCAGAAGAAAGCCCATCGAATTTTTTCTGGCTGAATTGAGCATAGAATGATGCATTAGGGCTTGATGTTTCTATAAAAACCTGACTGCAGACAAGCAATGGATTGTGTGCAGCCCAAATTTCTAGAGCGCTCCCTCCTTTATCATATCCAGCCAGATAATTTTCTCCGAAAATCGAGAAATAATCGTTATTGCGATAGAAGCCAATGGCTGTTTTGATGTATTCCTGCTCTCTATCTGGCGATTTCCAGCCATCTTTTCCAGGTTCGAGGATAAATAGCCCTTCGTTGTTCTGATCAGCTATAGCTTTCCAGCCACTCTTGAGAATGAATTCATCGGTATCAACACCTTCCGGAACTGCAATAATCGTAAAATATGCTCGAATAGGAGCATCTGGCGCGATATATATTCTAGCGGTTCTTTGCTCCCCCTGTACATCAAATGATTTCATAAAATAACCGGTCAAGGGAAGCCTGTTTGCTCTAGAATAATCATAGGGAGGAACTGGTGCATTATCGAGCGAACCAGGCAAGAATTGATCACCAGCATATACCAATGAAGCAAGGCAAAATAGCATAATTGCAACTCCAAAATACAATTTTGGTAACTCTATTCTCTTCATAATTATTATCCTCCACTAACTAGAAAATATCTTGTCTCATCGATGTGAGACTTCTATAGCCCGCTATGCTAATAAATAATTCGCCATGAAATATCATTGGCATAGACGGGCTTTTGATCTAACTAATACTGCTTGATGGTGAATGTGTATGTTGCAGTAGTAACCGTGTCAGGCGCAATAATCTTGATTACACACACAGAGCCATCTTTTGCAGGAATAGTCAAAGCAGCACGATTTTCCACTCTGCGATTATTATAGAGCATCATCGTAATGCGATTTGACATCGCTACAGGAGTAATCTTAATGGTTTCCTTTCCTTGAGGTACGCGAATAGTGTAGTTATATGCCCATGGATTAAATTTATTCTTGAACGTATGCTCTACAGCAATCGATGTTCCACCCCACATAAACGGAGGCGGCGATGCGCCCCATTTCAATTCGGTTCCCTCAAACTCGCCACCTTCTATCAAGATGTTTGACAATACTGCATACTTCATGAAACCATTGCCATTGTAATTGATGGGAGCTGTGCTGAGATATTCATAATTGTCCCCCATAACGCCACCAATTTTCAGAGCTATCCATTCGGTATTGTCTTTCCACATATCGCCAATAATAACAGTGCGCGAGCCTGGTGCATCGTTCTTTCCACGAAGAGTAGGCGAACATCCCGATTCACCAAAATCGATTGCTTTCTGCAATGCTTGCTCAAAACGAACCAGATGGGCTTCGGCATTAAGAGGCGTTTCATCATGGCCAGTAAATAGCAGGGTTACCTTGCCATTATTCTCGTAGTATGCGGCGTGCACCTGCTGCGAAAGTGTCAGCAACATGTCTGCTTTTACCCCAGCGACATTGACATTGTCGGCAGACCCGGCTCGAGTACAACCGTAAATATCGGAACTGAATATTAGGCCATTGACCTTGTCTTGAAGGATGATATTCCCATTTGCATGCCCTGGAAGTGCATAAACATATAAATCACAGCCACCGAGATGAAAAACATCTCCTTCGTCAACATCTTTGATTCTCAGTTGATCTGCGGGATTTGGTACAACTGCTGGGAATGTTCCGGCAGTCGCTAGAGTACTCCACCCCCGTCTATTGGCATAGACATCGAGACCTGCATTGAGAAAATTAATTGTTTGTGCATCATGATCTCCATGTTCATGACCTATAACGAGGAAGAATGGTTTGGTGGCAATATTTTTTTCTATATATTCTTTTAAATTCGCTTTTTCTGGCGATGTCTGCAAGGCATCGAAGCAAACACCTCATTCCTGCCCTTCGATATAATAGGCCATAGCTCTAACAGATTCGCTATCGCTCCAGATCTGATAAACTGCAGGGCGGGTAGCTGACTTTTCGATGAGTTGCCTATGGCTGAATTCAGAAACCATTGGTCGGTACAAGTGCCAAGTGAAAGTCCGAACCGGGCTTGATATCATGCCAGGTTTTGTGGCAAATGCTTTATATATGACATCTCTTTCCGGTAATTGCTTCTCGGAAAGCATTTCATTGATATGACCATTTGTTGCAACGCTATATACTGGACTTTTATCTGTAGGTTGCGAACCATCTGAAGTAAAATAAATAGTAGCACCTGGCGTTGGAGTCCAAAGCTTGATATAGCGGCGAGGTGCAATGCTGTTAGGATTTGGCACAGCCTGCACCGGGGCAACGACCGTCATGGTAATTCTATCGAATATAGTCTGAAATTCGCTTTGCGTAAGAAGATCATCCGGTCTGAAGAGGGATGCGCTTTTGCCTTGCATGAAGCCCAATCCAACCATTGCATTGACTGCTTTTGCATATTGCGGTTTTATCTCATTTCTATCCATGAAACACCACAATGCATTGTCACCGAACGACAGCATGAATAAATCTGCAAGCATTCCAGCTGCTTCTTGTCGAGAAACTGGATTCAATGGATAGAAGCAGCCTGCAGCATCAAGCTCAACAACCCCAAAATCTACAGCTGTCTCAATTTGCCGAGCATATTCGGCTCCTTCAGCAATATCCGCCACCAATTTGGCTGGAGCTTTCCATATATCGTTGAATTCCATTCGATGAGGCCATCCAAAATAATCGACAATCCTGGCGATGAATTCTGCTTTTGTGATCAGCCGATCCGCAGGTTTCGAATCAGGGGCTGCATACGTTACCCCAGCAAATGTCACTAACAACAGAAAGTAAATAATTCTGCTGAAACCCTTCGCTCTCATAACATGCCTCCTGCATTTGATTTCATTTCACCCCTTACAGGGATGAATATCCACAGATTTTGTTTGAAGCGGAGAAAGCTGCTCTTGCAATATAAGTATTGGCAGATTTTCTTTTCTTCATCATATTGCCTCCATATTATAAATATACTTATGATATATTGCTGATATATTGGCTATATATCATAAGTATATTTTTGTTTTTTCTTTCTGTCAATGAAAAAACATTAGTGCTTCAGCAAATCCTATAAGTAAGGCATACATTGGCTTCCACCATATAGAAGCCATGCAAGACATCGAACTGTATGAGAAACTGCTTGGGCTCAAAGAGCCTTGGTTTGTCGAAAAGGTGAGCCTCGATCTTTCAGCAGCATGCGTGACTGTCCTGATCGGTCATTCTCAAGAAGCTACCTTCCCTTGCCCCGTGTGCGGCCAATTGCGACCTGTCTACGATCACCAGAAGCGGCGCTGGCGGCATTTGGACACCTTTGGTTTTACGACGATGCTTGAAGCAGAGGTGCCGCGGATATCCTGCCGTGAGCATGGGGTCAAGCAAGTGAACGTTCCCTGGAAAGAGCCGGGTTCGCGGTTTACGGCGCTCTTTGAAGCGCTTGCACTATCGCTCTTGAAAATTGCATCGCTTTCTGATGTAGCACGACATTTGCGCATCAGTTGGGATGCAGCCTCAGGAATCATTGAGCGGGCAGTCAGGAGAGGTCTGGCACGGCGAGACAGAACGCCGCTGACTCGGATAGGTATTGATGAAACCTCATTTCAGAAGCGGCATGAGTATGTGACCGTGGTATTCGATCAGGAAAGAGGCTGTGTGGTCGATATGCTCGACGGACGCAAGAAAGAGACGTTGAAAACCTGGCTTATAGCACAGGCAGGAGTGCTGAACAAGCTTGAGTCGATTAGCACGGATATGTGGGATTCTTACATTGGAGCGGTACAGGAAAGTATCCCCGATGGAGCTCAGAAAATCTGTTTTGACCGGTTTCATGTGGCACAGTACTTCAATAGGGCAGTGGATACGGTGCGTGCAGAGGAGCACCGGGAGTTCAAACAACGAGGGGAGAAAAGTCCATTAACGCGGACGAAACATGACTGGCTTCGCTCGTACTCGCACAATACTGCGTTCGCCTCCCTTGCTGAAAGTAATCTGAAAACGGCGCGCAAATGTGGCTATCGCAACCGTTCTATCTTTAAGATGGCCATCTAATTTCACCTTGATGGACCGTCATTGCTGCCAGGAGGAACATAGGAAAAATTTCGGAGTTATCATTGTTTCATGCAAGCAATCCATAAAATCGAGGGTAATACATAACCCGGTATCAGCCTCGTAAAACGCAAAGGACGAGTTTCATGGCCAGCCAATTGCCCGGGGCAAGGCGCAGGCCATGTATAACATTGGTGCGAAGCTGCCGGTGAGCCTAGTGGATAGCTTAACGGAAGAACAGGCTGTCGGACAGGATATGGCAAAAGGCAGGTATTTCAGAAGCCCCTAATTGATTTCAAAAGCATGATCTGGCTATCTTCTCAACCCAGAACCTCCTTCACCATCCTCTCGATCTTCGGAGCAGCGGCGGTAGCGGGTTCATGGAGCACCGTCGTGAAGGCGCCCTCATCCAGGGAGGGCTGGGGCTCGAGGTTGTTGAGGATGCTGGAGGCAGCAAAGCGCGCGAAGGAGTCGACCGGCAGGACCAGGCCTGAGGTGCCTATCACCACGAGCATGCCTTCGTCTGCAAGAGCTTCCACCGCCCGGTAGAGCCGCGAGTACTCAGGCGCAGCTTCGTTGAACATCACCACATGGTGGCGCACCTTCGCAGCACCGCAAAATGGGCAGCGCTCCGTGCCGGCAATCTCCCCATAGCCGATGTCCCAGACCCGGCCGCAGTGCTCGCAGCGCGCCTTGGTCAGCTCCCCATGCAGATGGATGGTCTCAAGGCATCCAGCCTTTTCGAAAAGATCGTCGATGTTCTGGGTAATGTTTTGAACCCGCCCTGGAAAGGCTTTCTGCAGACGCGCGATCATGCGATGGGCCGCATTGGGGAGTTTGTCCGCGAGATCCCGCCTGCGCTTGTTGTAGAACTCGAGCACGAACTGCCGCCTGCGCCGGAAGGCCTCGGCACTGCAGACCTCCATCACGTCATACTCTTCCCACAGGCCCCCCGCGTCCCGAAAGGTTTTGATACCCGATTCGGCGGAAATACCCGCCCCGGAAAGAAACACTACATGCCGCATGCTGTCAGTGTGACGCAACATCAGTACGCTGTCAAAGGATGGCTTGTGGATAGCTCTCGCCTCCTCCCCTCCCCAATCGCGGCGCTTTATGCTATACTTTGTAAAATTATGCGCCTTTAGGCGCAGTTCCGAATCCGCGGCGGCCACAGCCCTGACCGGCCTTCTACACCGGTACAGGCCCGGCTCCCAGCATGAGCGGAACACCAGAACGCATTGCATCAAGGAGTCACCGATGATCGACCTTAACGTCAACGATTCCCAGCGCAGAAAGAATATCGAGCGCTGCCGCCAGAAAGGCATTCTCCTTCCCACCTTCGCGCAGATGCGCGACCCCTCGAAGATTCCCGAATCCATCAAGAAGGAACTAGCAAACATAGGACTGTGGGATGTACATCCCCGCAACCTCTTCCGCGTCACCTGGCATAATGAGCCTAAGGAATTTGGCGGCGGGTACGGTTCTGTCAATTATATCGAAATACCGCGCGCCATTACCGGCACAAAAGCAAGGATCGTAGGTCTCTGCGGCAAGTGGTTCCCCACCGGCGCCCACAAGGTCGGCGCTGCCTACTCCTGCCTTGTGCCCGAGCTGGTAACCGGCCGCTTCGATCCCACCACTAAGAAGGCAGTCTGGCCCAGCACCGGCAACTACTGCCGCGGCGGCGCCTACATTTCCCGACTCCTGGCCTGCCCGAGCGTCGCCATTCTCCCCGCCGAGATGAGCCGCGAGCGCTTCGAATGGCTCAAGACCATGGCCGAGGAAGTCATCGCGACTCCCGGCTGCGAGTCCAACGTCAAGGAAATCTTCGACAAGTGCGTAGAGCTCGAACGCACACGCCACGATGTGGTGATCTTCAACCAGTTCGACCAGCTGCCCAATCACCTCTGGCACTATCAGGTGACCGGCCCGGCAATGGAAGAAGTTTTCAACGCCATCGGCGGCCCCAATGCCCATGTAGGCGGCGTCGTGCTCTCCTCCGGTTCGGCAGGCACCCTGGGTTCGGGCTCCTACATAAAGGAACGCTTCCCCGGTGCCAGACTGGCAGTCGGCGAAGCCCTCCAGTGCCCGACCATCCTCGAGAACGGCTTCGGCGGCCACCGCATCGAAGGTATCGGCGACAAGCACATCCCCTGGATCCACAATTTCCGCGACACCGATGCAGCAGTCGGCGTGGATGACGAACTGCCCATGCGCTTTATCCGCCTCTTCAATGAGCCGGCAGGCCGCAAGCTCCTCATCGAAGCGGGTGCCGACCCCGCAGTGGTCGAAAAGCTCGACTGGCTGGGCATTTCCGGCGTCGGCAATCTCATCGCCGCAATCAAGTTCGCCAAGTACTACGAGCTGGGCGAAGATGACATCGTCTTCACCATGTTCACCGACTCGATGGCGCTCTACCAGTCCAGGCTCGCCGAGCTCACTGCCGAGCGCGGGCCCTATGACCAGCGCCAGGCCGACCGTGACTATGACCGCCTGCAGGGGCTCTCGGTCGACTATGTGTTCGACATGACTCATGTGGACAGGCGCCGTGCCCATAATCTCAAGTACTTCACCTGGATCGAACAGCTCGGCAAGGACCTGAACGAGCTGCGCGCGCAGTGGGATGACTACCGCAGCTACTGGGGTGGCCTGCACCGCCAGGTGGGCGAGCTCGACAGGCTCATCGAAGACTTCAACGCGGAGGTTCTCAAGTGATCCTCCTCAGGGATTGCTTTGCCGTTGCGGTGCCGGCCGAGGGCCGGCAGCGCCTCAGCCTGCTCCGCGGCGTCGACATCCTCATCGAGGGCAAGAGGATCGCGAAGATCGCGCCTCGCATCGAGGCTCCCGAAGGGACGGAGGTCATCGACGCCTCGCGCCACGTCGTCGTGCCGGGGCTCGTGAACACGCACCATCACTTCTACCAGACCCTTACCCGCAACCTGCCAGCCGTCCAGAACGCCAAGCTCTTCGACTGGCTGGTCTACCTCTACGAAATCTGGAAATTCCTCGACCCGGAGGCCGTGTACTGGTCGAGCATGCTCGCGATGGCCGAGCTGGCCAAGACCGGCTGTACGCTGACGACCGACCACCACTACCTCTACCCCGCGGGCTTCGCGGGCGACATCCCCAGCCTGCAGTTCCGCGCCGCGGCCGACATCGGCCTCAGGTTCGCTCCGACGCGCGGCTCGATGTCGCGCTCCAAAAAGGATGGAGGGCTGCCGCCAGACAGCACCGTGCAGGACGAGGAAACCATTCTCATCCACTGCGAGGAAACCCTGCGCCGCTTCCACGACCCCGCGTCCGACGCCATGCGCAAGGTCGCCCTCGCGCCCTGCTCGCCCTTCTCGGTGAGCGAAAAGCTCATGAAGGACTCCGCCGCCCTTGCCCGGAGATACGGCGCGCGCCTGCACACCCACCTCGCCGAAACCTCGGATGAGGATGATTACTGCGTGCAGGTGTACCGCCGCAGGCCTCTGCAGGTCATGCGCGACTGCGATTTTGTCGGCCCGGATGTCTGGTACGCGCACGGCATCTTCTTCAATGACGAGGAACTCGACTTCCTCGCGCAGACCGGCACGGGTGTCGCGCACTGCCCCTCCTCCAACATGAGGCTCGGCTCGGGCATCTGCCGCGTGCGCGAAATGCTCGACCGCGGCGTGCCGGTGGGGCTCGCTGTCGACGGCTCCGCATCCAACGACACTTCGGACATGCTGGGCGAGGCACGCCAGGCACTCCTTTTGCAGCGCGTGCGCTATGGCTCGGCAGGGCTTACCGCCGGCGAAGCCTGGCACATCGCTACCGAAGGCGGCGCGCGCATCCTCGGCTTTGACCAGGCGGGTGCCATCGCCGAAGGCAGGCTTGCCGACCTCGCGCTCTTCGATGTGATGAAGCTCGAATATGCGGGTGCCCTCTCGGATCCGCTGGCCGCTCTGCTCTTCTCCGGCTACAATCACGAGGTGGATTACCTCATCGTAAATGGCCAGCAGGTGGTGCGCCACGGCCGGCTCGTCAATGCCGATGAGGAAATGATCCGGAGAAACGCGCTTTCGGCCTGCGAGCGCATGTACCGCAAGGCAGGTATTGTGCAATGAACGGCCCGCCTCCTGGGAGGCGGCTTACATTCAGATTGTTCCTTTGGAGGACATGATGGACAGATCGACCATCCGCTCGATGATCGAGCAGCTGCGCGGCAAGCGCATCAATATGGCGGGCAGGGACTTCCTGCTCACCTGGGAGAAGAGCTCCGACGAAATCGAAGCCACCTTCCTCGTCGCCGACATTCTCCGCGCCCTGCGCGAGCAGAACATCAGCCCGCGCGTCTTCGATTCCGGCATCGCCGTGTCGAACTTCCGCGACAATTCCACCCGCACCCGCTTCTCCTTTGCCTCGGCCTGCGACCTGCTCGGCCTTTACATCCAGGACCTGGACGAGGGCAAGAGCCAGATCGCCCATGGCGAGACCGTGCGCGAGACGGCCAACATGATCAGCTTCCTCACCGAGGCGATCGGTATCCGCGACGACATGTACCTCGGCGAAGGCGACCGCTACCAGCGCGAGGTTGCCCAAGCCCTCGACGACGGCGTCAAGGCGGGCGTGCTTCCTTCCCGCCCCACCATCGTTAACCTGCAGAGCGACATCGACCACCCCACCCAGTCCATGGCGGACTTTCTGCACCTCGCCCACTACTTCGGCGGTCTGGACAAGCTCAAGGGCAAGAAGATCGTCATGAGCTGGGCCTACAGCCCCTCCTACGGCAAGCCGCTCTCGGTGCCCCAGGGCGTGATCGGGCTGGCAAGCCGCTTTGGCATGGACATCGTCCTTGCCCACCCGAAGGGCTATGACCTCATCCCCGATGTCGTCGAGCTCTCCAAAAAGCAGGCTCAGGCCTCGGGCGGCTCTTTCACCTACACCGACTCCATGGACGAGGCATTCAAGGACGCGGACATCGTCTACCCGAAGAGCTGGGCGCCCTATGACGTCATGCTCCGCCGCGTGCCCCTGCTGCATGCCGGCGACAAGGAAGGCCTCAAGGAGCTCGAGAAGGAGTGCCTGGCGAACAACGCCAAGTTCCAGGACTGGGAGTGCACCGAGGAGAAGATGAAGCTGACCAAGGACGGCAAGGCGCTCTACATGCACTGCCTCCCCGCGGACATCACCGGCGTGTCCTGCAAGGCGGGCGAAGTCGCCGCCAGCGTGTTCGACCGCTACCGCGACGACACCTACCGCGAGGCCAGCTACAAGCCCTACATCATCGCGGCCATGATCCTGCTTGGCAAGTTCGAGAACCCCGCCTCCATGCTCGAGAGCATTCTCGCGCGCGGCAGGCAGAGAGTGTTCGGCATCTGAGCAGAATCTGCGGGGTGGAACGCGCGGTGCTGAAGTCTGGGTTCCGGGAGCTGTCCGGGCACTGACGCGCCGCCCCTGCAGCTGGAAGCATGCACGTGCTGACCTGGGCCCGGTTGCAAAAGCCGGGCTTTTTTTTGTATCGCAGAAGGTATCGGCATGAAATTGACCGCCGCATGGCAGGAAGAAATCATACGCTTTGCCCAGGAACTGATCCGGATTCCAGGTTTTTCCGGAGAAGAAGGCAGAACCGCGGAAGCAGTCGCCCGGCAGATGCGCCGCCTGGGCTACGATGAAGTAGAAGTCGACCGCTGGGGCAATGTCATCGGAACGATTCACGGAACCAGGCCCGGCCCGACGATTGTCTTCGATGGGCATATGGATGTGGTGCCAGTCCGCGATCCTGAAGCATGGGAGCACGATCCCTACGGGGCAGAGATTGTCGATGGCGCACTGTGGGGCAGGGGTTCGGTCGATATGAAAGGCGGGCTCGCTGCCTGCATCTGCGCTGGGGCAAGTGTTGACAGAGCAAAGATTTCTGGCACCGTCATGGTCACTGCGACAATTGCCGAGGAGCTTCTGATCGGCAGGGGCCTGGGCAAGATTCTGGAAGGCCGCAAGGTTGACGGCCTCATCACCTGCGAGCCGACCGGCTTGCGCCAGATCGCCGTGGGCGGCGTGGGACGGATAACTGCCGAAATGACAGCCCGCGGCCTTACCGCGCACAGCTCAAAGCCCCACCTCGGCGATAATGCTATCTATCGGGCAATGGATGCTGCAAGCCGCATCCGCGCCATGCCCCGCCGGACGGATCCAGTCTTCGGCACGGAAGTAATCGAACTGGTTGAGATGAAATCGAAACCCTCACCGGGCAATGGCAGTGTGCCGGATTACTGCTGGGCGCTCTGGGAGTGCCGCCTTCTGCCTGGTGAAACCTGCGACTCTTTTCTCCAGCGCTTCCACACCGCGCTCCAGGACTTTCCCGGCGCAGAAAAAGTAACTTTCGAGCCGGGACGCATTGCCATCGACTGCTATACCGGCGAGCATCTCGAGCATGAAGATTTTCTTCCGGCATGGCTGACCCCGGCAGAGGAGCCATTCCGCAGGCTGGTCGAACAGGCGCTCAGCCTCACAGGAATACAGGCCGAGCCAGTCATCTTCAGAGCCTGCACCAATGCCAGCGTGAGCGCTGGCATCATGGGTATTCCTTCGCTTATCTACGGGCCGGGCAGCCTCGATCTCGCCCACAAGCCCAACGAGCATCTTCCCATCGCGGAGCTTCTGGCCAGCGCAGAGGTCTATGCGGCCATCATCGAACGAACAGGCTTTACACAAGGTTCAGAGCACCTATCAAAAGTTGACAGCAGCAGCAAGTTATAGTAGCATTAACAAACATATGATTAAGTGCATATTGAAAAAGGCAGCCCAATGAAAAGTGAACTGCATGCAAACGACTGCCGTATTACCGATATTTCACAGTTTGTCTCCCTGTGGACTCGCACGTATAATTCGAGCGGCAAGCCGGACTGGTCCCATATTCTTCCCTATTATGATGATTCCATCGTGTTCAAAGACAGTATCCAGGAACTGCAGGGTATTAAAGCGTTCCGCGCCATGACCGAACGCCTCACCAAGCGCTCGCAGGATCTCCGCATGACCATCCGCAATGCCGTCATGCAGGATCGAATGATTTTCATGGAATGGGAGATGACCATTCTGTTCCGCAAGACGCGAACTTCGGTCATCTATGGAGCGAGCCGCATCACCCTCAATGAGAAAGGGAAAATCGTTTCCCAGCGGGATTACTACGACCTCTGGGGAGACATATTCGACAATGTTCCCGTCTGGGGGCCAAAATACCGGCGATTCATGCGAAAGGTGTTCGGCTAGCCTATGAACATTCCCTTTGTCAGCCAACGCGTGCAGAAATACTGGGCAGAATACGAATGGTCCAACATTTGGGCCATGTTCCGCAACAGCAGGATACCCCCGAAAGTCTGCAGCAATGCCTGCAGGGGAAAACTGGTCATCATCACAGGGGCAACCTCGGGGATAGGCTACGCTGCCGCCCGCCTTTTCGCCTCCCGCGGAGCCGACATCCTCGCCATCAATCGCAGCCGCGAAAAGTCTGAAACCCTCTGCGCCGAACTCGAAAAGGAATTCGGCGCCCATTGCGAATTTCTCCTGGCCGATCTTGCACTGCTCGATGACATGCACCGGACAGCCCAATACCTGCGCGACATGAATCGACCCATAGACATCCTTATCCACAATGCGGGCATCTATCTTGACCGCCGAACCCTTACATCCGACGGCATCGAAACCACTTTCGCCGTTAACTACCTGTCCAACTTCGTCATGAATTACACGCTCGCTGAACGGCTCAGAAATGAAGGCCAGGCGCGGATTATCATGGTCGGCTCAGAAGCATACCGCTTTGCTGCCTGGGGCCTGCACCTCGAAGACATCAACTTCGACCGCCGCCGCTACGGCGGGCTCAAGGCCTATGGAGCCGCCAAGCTTGCGCAGATTCTTTCGATGCACCAGTTCCACAGGCTCTTCGAACACAGCGGCGTGACCATCAATACCATGCATCCCGGCATGGTCGCTACCAACACCGGCAGGGACAACCGGCCCTTCTACCGTTGGTACAAGAAAAACGTAATCGACAAGATGTCCCAGACGCCCGACATCTCAGCAGCGGCTCTCTACTATCTTGGAGTCTCGCCGGAAATCGACGGCGTCAGCGATACCTTCTTCAACCTCACTACTCCGGAAGAAACAACCCCGCCAGCCTGCGACCGGCAGGCAGCAGAAGAGCTATGGAACATCAGCATCGAACTCGGGAGGCTCGCATGAACCGGAATGCACAGGTGATCGTTGTTGGTGGAGGCATCGCCGGCCTCACCGCCGCGACCTATACCGCAAAACGCGGCCTTGAAACACTGCTCATCGAAAAGAACGAAGAGGTCGGAGGTCTTCTCAATTCCTTTCGCAGAGAAGGCTTTTTATTCGATGGAGGTGTAAGGGCGCTCGAAAGCGCAGGGATCATCAAACCCATGCTGGCGGATCTCGGCATCGATATGCCCATTGTCAAAAGCAAGGTTTCGGTTGGGATCGAAGACGACATCATCGATGTGGAATCGGAAGCCGACCTCGCGCTATACGAACAACAGCTCAGGAGAATGTACCCGCAGTCCGGCGAGGACATTACGCGCCTCATTGCCGCAATCGGAAAGGTCATGGAGAACATGAAGATTCTCTATGGCGTCGACAACCCGCTCTTCAAGAATTTCCGTGAAGATCGCGAGTACTTCATGCGAGTCTATCTGCCCTGGATGTTCAAGTTCCTTGGCCTGCTCGGCAACATCCGCCGCATGAGCATGCCGGTGGAATCCTATCTGGAAACCATCGTGCACGATGCCTCGCTCAGGGATATCATAGACCAGCATTTCTTCAGGAATACGCCGACCTTCTTCGCGCTGAGCTATTTCTATCTCTACACTGACTATTTCTACCCTATGGGCGGAATCGGCACACTTCCCGCACGACTCAGGGACAAATTCCTCTCCTTCGGCGGCTCTCTCCTGACCGGCACGAAAATCGACACGGTGCATCCAGCGCAGAACACGCTCATCGACGATAAGGGGAATCAGTACCGCTGCGAAAGGCTTATCTGGGCAGCAGACCTCAAGACCCTGTACCGCTCGCTCGATCTCGAGGGGATTCCCTCTTCGCAGTTATCCAGAATTGAAGCGGAAAAGAAAGCCATTCTTGAGGCAAAAACTGCCGAATCGGTCTTTACGGTCTTCATGGGTGTGGACATTCCCCCCGAGCGATTCAAGGCCGTCTCGCACGGACACTTTTTCTATGCGCCCTCGCGCCGGGGCATGGGCGAAACCCATCGAAGCGAGCTGAAGGGCCTGCTGGAGCGCTGGAGCACAGTCTCGAAAGAGCACGTGCTTGCATGGCTCGAACGATTCTGCAGGCTGAACACTTACGAGATTTCGATACCGGTTTTGAAGGATCCCGATGCAGCGCCAGAAGGGAAGACCGGCGTTATCGCAAGCATGCTCTTCGACTATGAACTCGTGCGCCGCACCAAGGAAGACGGCTGGTACGAAGAGTTCAGGGAACGCTTCGAACAGAACATGATCGATGTGCTCAGCGGTTCGATATGGCCATGGCTCAAGGAGCATCTTATGTTCCGCTTCTCGGCCAGCCCATTGAGCATGGAAGCGCGGGTAGGCAGCAGCGGGGGTTCCATTGTCGGCTGGTCCTTCGAAGACCGCATCCCTGTCAGCTCGAGCATGCTTGGCATCAACAGTGTGGTAAAAACCAGCATGCTAAATGTGCTCAAGGCAGGCCAGTGGGCATCGAGCCCGACCGGCGTGCCTACCTGCATTCTCACGGGCAGAATAGCCGCCGATACGGCAGTCAAAGCCCTTGCCCGCCGATAGCAAAAGGGGCGGGTTTCTCGTCGCGCCCTCCTCGTCGCGCCCCCATCTCAGCCTGACCAGCCTTTGCCGACCCCGGCATTAAGGCAATTGTCAGCTTAGCCTATTTCATCTTGGCGAGCAGCTTCTCCGCGTCCTTGCTGCCCATTGCGGCAGCCTTCTGCAGGTCGGCCTTTGCCTCGGCCAGTCTTCCCATATCCTTGTAGAGCTCGCCCCGGTAATACCATGCATTCTTGTTGGCATCGGGCTTGTCGCCAAACAGCGCGATGTATTCATTGAACAGCGCTTCGGCTTTCTTGCGATCCTGGCCAGCTATGGCGGGAAGCACCTGCCAGAAGCGTCCGAGCGAGAGGATGGGACCACCTTTGTCGTACATCTTGTCGAATTTGTAGGCATTTTCGAATCCCATCTGGGTTTTGCCCTTGAGTCCTTCGGCAAGTGCGGTGATGACGCTTACGCAGTCCGAATAGGTTCCGACGCAGAGGCCGTACCAGTACCAGCCCTCAATCCCTGTCGGATTGAGCTTGAATGCGATTTCGCCAAATCTCATGCCTGCCTTCGCGACTGCCTTTGCCGTTTCCTTCCAGCCAGGTACTTCCTCCGTAACGAGATAATCACCGTACTTGCGGGCTGCTTCTGCAGCCTTCCAGTTTAGCGCATAGTCCTGTGGCGCCGCTTCGGCACGTTTTACAGCCTGCTCGTATGCAGCCTTGAGCTCGGCCTCGGTTTCTGCAAAGAGCGGAACAAGGATTGCCGCCATCAGCACGAGCGCACATAGCATCTTCTTCATCTTCTAATTCCTCCTGAATCGTGAAAAGCCTATTCCAGCTTTCAATGCGGCGTCAAGCGGACAGCCCGACCTGCAAGAATGACTTCCTCAATGGCAAGGCCAGGCTCCGGGCCGTCTGCCATTCTGAAGCGAACCGCTGATGCCAGGCTTCCCGGCAAAAATTCTGTACATTCTGCCGGCAGTCCGAGCAAACGAGCTGGATTCCGCGTACAGAGAAGCACAGCTTCGGCAGGCGGAATGCCGCAAACCTGGGCAATTCGGGCAATACCTCTGTCCAGAAGATGCCCAGCACCCGCAAGAAACTCGGTGCCATCGAGCCCCAGATGTCCGTCGGGATGGACCCGCACTGCCATATCTCCCCAGTGGTAGAGACCGGGCAGACTTCCAGCAAGAAAGGCCGCATCGCTGATGAGTACAAGCTGTCCGGCTCCCTTGGCACGGTAAAAAACGCGCATTACCGGATCCGGCAGATGAAAGCCGTCGGCAATGATCGAAGCCGTGAGACGATCCTCGGCAAGCTGTGCCCAGAGATAGTTGTGCAGGCGCGGCAGAAGGCGGTGGCTTCCATTTCCGAGATGTGTCGAGAGGCGCGCCCCGGCCGCAACCGCATCGCGCACCTGCTGCGGCGATGCCGCCGTATGACCGATTGCGGCTATGACGCCCTCTTCGGTGAGCTTTTCGATAAAGGGAAGCGCTCCTTCCAATTCCGGAGCGAGCGTGACAATCCGGATGAGGCCTTCGGCAGCTTCCTGCCATTCGTTGAATTCTTCGATATCGGGTGGTCGAATCCAATGTGGATCATGGGCACCGCGGGGCCCTTCCTCTGGCGAGATGAAGGGGCCCTCGATATGAATTCCGGGGACCGCGTGCCGTATCACGGGATTGGTGGCACAAGCCCGGGCAATGACGGCGCAGTTTTCGGTAATTCGAGCCCGCGGGCCGGTAATGATGGTAGGAAGGTGGCGGACTGTGCCCGAAAGGGCGAGCGAACGAACTACCCGCTCGATCTGTGCTTCAGTGAGGCCTGGAGATGAATAATCGACTCCTGCATAGCCATTTACCTGGATATCGATAAATCCCGGGCAGAGCAGGGATGCGGCAGTGCCTGCATATGCATCGCTGTCCGCATGCTCGGCCAAGGATTCGATACAGGATATGCGCCCCTGCTCCATGCAGAGCCGTATGGGCATTCCCTTGAGATAATGAATGCCTTCAATATAAATGCTTTCTTTTTGATTCGCTTTCGCTTTCACATTCACAGCCCAATCTCCCCCTTCTCTTGCATTGCATCTCGACGATCCCGGCTCTCGACCGTGCGCCAGGGGAGGACCCCATCGGCGTACTTTTGCTTTATATCCTATAAGCGATTATACTTGATAAACGATATGAAGGAGGCCGATTATGAAAAGAAAAGTTGCGATCGTTTCCGTATTTGTCCTGCTCTTTGTCGTTTCGCTCTTCGCGCAGAGCTCTGCATCCGATATTGCCGCGCTCATGGCGCAGGCCAGCTCTGGCGATCCCGAAGCTCAGAACAGCCTCGGTGTCAATTATTTCTATGGAGATGGAGTAGAGAAGGATCTGGAGGAAGCAGTACGCTGGTTCCGCAAATCTGCCGAGCAGAACAACGAAATAGCACAGTTCAACCTCGGCATATGTCTGTACAATGGATATGGTCTGGCACGAAACCTCGATCAGGCCGTATTCTGGTTTTCCAAATCTGCAGAAAACGGCTATGCCAATGCACAGAACCGCCTGGGGCTTCTGTACGAATCCGGACGCGGCCTTACTCAGAATTATGCGCTTGCAGCATATTGGTACCAGAAGGCAGCGGATCAGGGGCATCTTGAAGCAACGACCAATCTGGCATGGCTTTATGAACACGGCATGGGCGTGCCCAAGGATCTAGTCAAAGCGATCAGTCTCTACCAGAAAGCCGCAGACAAAGGCGATGCCTATGCGCAGTACAGCATGGGCTGGGCTTACCACTTTGGCATAGGCAACCTGTCAAAGAATCTCGCCACAGCAAAAACCTGGTACATGCTCGCTGCTGATCAGGACCAGCCGGAAGCTCTCTATGCTCTTGGTGTCATGTATGAAGAGGGGGAGGGAGTAGATACGAATTTCGAAACAGCCTTCGATTACTACCTGAAATCTGCAACCCTCGGGCACATGGATGGAATGATTGCCGTGGGGTTGTTCTATGAACTCGGCATCGGCACCGATGAAGATGCTGTCGAGGCGCTTGCGTGGTATCTCAAGGCAAAGGAATACGGAAATGAAGATGCCCAGGAATATATAGACGATATTTCGAGCTCCATGAGCCCTGAGGATATCGAACGCGCCAGGAAGAAGGCCGCGCACTACTAATTGCGCTAAAGCGACCCCGCCGGGAGGTTTTCATGCAGGAAAAATCGAATGGGCAGTTCTATGCACCCAAAGGAAAAGTATCCCCAGTCTGCAATCCGGGAGAATTCCCAATCGGCATCATAGGGCTTGATCATGGCCACATTTTCGGCATGTGCAATGGGCTGGTAGAAGCGGGTGCAACGATTGCAAGAGTGTTCGATCCTGATCCTGCGAAGGTGGCGCAGTTTCGCGCACAATTTCCCGAAGCAGTCCCGGCTTCTTCAAAAGAGGAGATACTTGAAGACCATTGCATCAGGCTGATCGCCTCCGCCATAGTCCCAAGCGAGCGTTGTGCCCTTGGGCTCGAGGTAATTGCTGCAGGAAAGCACTACTTCAGCGACAAGCCGCCGTTTACGACGCAGGCGCAGGTCGATATCGCCCGCGCAGCAGTCACGGCCAGCTGCAGCGCAGTGCATCCCCAGGGGGTGGTCTGGGCTGTCTATTACAGCGAAAGGCTCCATACGGAAGCATCGGTATACGCCCAGAGGCTTATCGAAGATGGGGCGATCGGCAGGGTTGTCCACATCAGCGGCTGGGGGCCGCATCGCATAAGCATCCCCACGCGGCCGGAATGGTTCTTCGATCGCGACTACTACGGCGGGATTCTCGTCGATCTGGGCTGTCACCAGATCGAGCAGATGCTCTTTTTTGCAGGTGCCAGGGACGCTTCGATTTCAGCTAGTCATGTCGCCAATTACCGCTTTTCGCAGTATGAGCGCTTCGAAGACTTTGGCGACGCCAGTCTTGTCATGGACAATGGAGCCGCTGGGTATTTTTCCGTGAACTGGCTTACGCCTGAGGGCCTCGGTGCATGGGGGGACGGACGTACCTTCATCCAGGGGACGGAAGGCTATCTGGAACTGAGAAAATACATAGATGTCGCAGCAGACCCCGAAGGTGACCATGTGATTCTCGTGAACAACGAAGGAGAATATCATTTCCGCGCTGCGGGGACCTGCGGCTTTCCCTTCTTTGGAAAGCTTGTGCGAGACTGTCTTGACGGTACGCACACTGCGCAGGATCAGGAGCTGGTCTTCAGGGCGGCGGAACTTTCCATTATGGCACAGACAAAAGCACAGCGAATCGTTTTGCGGACTAGCCCCTCAAAGGAAGCATCGGGAGTCCTCTTCTGAAAAGGGCAGGCTGGCTGCCTTGAGGCAGCCAGCCTGCGATGGGGAAATCCATTCTTATGCAGACGAGGGCTGCATGGAACTCACTTCATTAGTGTGTGAGAGCTGGGCGGGCACGTTGAGCCTCCCCCTTCAGCCCGTCTTGCCTGCCCTTAGCTCAGTCACTGCAGCTTCGATGCGCTCGATTGCCTGATCGAGAAGCGCCCGCGGACAGGCAAGATTGAGCCGCATGAAGCCTTTTCCGGGATTGCCGAACATGGATCCGTGGTCAAGCCATACCTTTGCACGATGAAGAAAGAATTCGCGCAGCGCGCTGTCTTCCAGACCCAGCCCCCGGCAGTCCATCCAGGCCAGATAGGTTCCTTCCAACGGGAACACCCTTATTTCCGGCGCTGCTTTTTCGATCCTCTCTCTGAGGTGCCGGTAATTATTGTTAATATAATGAATAAGCTCTTCAAGCCATGGTTCGCCATGGGTATAGGCAGCTTCCTGTGCTACAATGCCGAAAACATTCGATGTGCCTAGTCCGATGTTGCCTGCCATCGTTACAAACTGATCCCTCAGACGCCTGTTCGAAATGACAACATTGGCCGTACACAGCCCCGCCAGGTTGAATGTCTTGCTGACAGCCAGACAGGTCAGCGTGCGGTTCATGGCATCTTCCGACAGAGAGGCGAACGGCACATGCCGGTACCCTGGCATAATGATGTCCGCGTGAATCTCGTCGGATACGACAATAATGTCCTTCTTGGCGCACAGATCTGCAAGCGCTTCAAGCTCTTCTCTTGTCCAGACGCGGCCGACGGGGTTGTGAGGACTGCAGAGGATGAGCATTTTCGTACGGGAATCGATCTTCTTTTCGAGATCCTCAAGGTCCATGGCATAGCGCTCGCCCGAAAGGCGCAGGGGGTTTTCGACGAGCTGTCGGCCATTGTTCAGGACGGCCGCAGCAAAAGGATAATACACAGGAGTCTGAATGACGATTTTGTCACCAGGTTGGCTGAATGCCAGCACTGCAAGATTGATGGCAGGCACAATGCCCGGCGAGTAACATATCCATTCGCGCTGTATGTTCCATCCATATCGGCGGGAGGTCCAGCCCATCAGCGCGGTATAGAAACCGTCCTGTCGCACTGGATAGCCGTATATGGGGTGCCCCGCACGCTCTTGAATCGCCTTTTGAATTTCTGGAGCAACCGCAAAATCCATATCGGCAACCCAGAGCGGAAGCGCATCCTCCTCGCCGCAGAAACGCTTGCGGTAGCTCCACTTGAGACTGCTGGTCGGAACCCGGTCTATAGTCCTGTCAAAATCGAATGCCATTATTTCCCCTCTTCAGCAGCAAGGCGAGCTTCTTCCTCAACCCAGTACTTGTCGTATTCGTTCTTGATGTCGCGATAATTCTTGCCCTCTTTTCGCATCCTTGCTGTCATAAAGAAATAATATACAGTGCCAAGACCGAAAAAGGCTGCAAAATAGTAAATATTCTTTACTCCTATTTTGAGCAGACCATTCCATGACAACAGCAGGCTAACACCGAGCGAAAAAATCACAACAAGATAGAGCCAGGCTTTAGGCAGAGGTATGAGTGATTTCTTATACAGATGAGGAAATCTCTTTTCTATAAAAAGAACAGAAAGCGGCATCATCATTGAAAAAAGGAAGCCTGGAACCAGAGTGATGAGCGTAGTAAATCCAAGATCGAACTTGAATATAATGGGAAGGGCTACGATGATTGCCACAGCGATAGTGACTCGATAAGGCTGATTGTGCTTGTTCAATTGTGCAAACCATTTCGGGAAAATGCCGTCACGCGCTGCGGCCCAGAAAATGCGTGACTGAACCATGAATCCGGCGTTCAAGGTCGTAAGTATGGCAAGGAATGCGCCGCCTGAAATGAAAAACACAAAACCTGCCGGGCTCATGAATTTCTTTGCATATTCTCCCAGAGGAAGCGCACGCTTTGCCACAGGCGGAATCATCTGCCTGAAATCAACAGCTGTTGTTGCGATAAAAGCAAGAAGTGCATAGAGAATGCCGGCAATGAGCGTTCCCCAGATAATGGCAATCGGAATGGACTTTCTCGGCTCCTTGACCTCAGCGCCCATATTGATGACAACGGAAGCTCCATCAAGTGCAAACATATACATGATCAAGGCTGTCAGAAAATTGCTGAATCCTTTTTCAAAGAACCCTTGCAGACGGGCAGGATCAACATGCGGAAGCCCCTGCAAAATGAAGAGAACAAGCGCGGCAACAAGGATGTACACAAAATATTTGTTCGCTTTTGAAATGATTTTGATATTGAAAAGATTGAGTCCGGCAAACACGATAATGGCAGCGGTTGCTGATACCTGTACCGGTATTTTAGGGAATATGACCTGTACATATTGGCCAAATGACATGGCTACTACCGATACGGAGAAAATGCCAATAATTCTATTCCACATGTAATAGAATCCCAATGTTGGATCCAGAAACCGTGAAATATACTTGTAATATCCTCCCGTAGTAGGACAGGCTGACGCTGCGATCATGGTAGGAATCGTGGAAATAATGGCGATGACGGCTGCCACGATATAGACCAGAAATGCCGCAGGACCGGCATAGGAAATACCAACGCCAGTCAAGCTGAATACACCTGCACCGATGATGGCCCCAACGCAGATCATGGTCAGCTGGAAGGTATTGATTTCCCTTTTGAATTCTCCCGTTTTCTCGGACATATGTTCCCCTCCTTATGCTTTCACGCTGCTTTCTGCAGCGGCGATTGCCTCTATTTCTACCCGGGCGCCTTTCGGAAGCGCCGCGACCTGAAAAGCAGAACGGGCAGGCGGATTTTTCGAAAAATAACGTGCATAGACCTCGTTCATTGCAGCAAAATCCGCAATATCTGCTAGAAAGACAGTGGTTTTCACGACATGTGAAAAATCCAGTTCTGCGCTTTTAAGCACCGCCTTCATGTTCTGCAGCGCCTGTTCAGTTTCTTCCCTTATTCCACCTGACACGAGCATTCCTGTGTTTGGATCGATACCGAGTTGGCCAGAGAGGAATATGAAGCAATGCACTGCAACACCCTGCGAATACGGGCCTATTGCCTTGGGAGCTGCAGCTGAAACAACAACTGTTCGTTCGGACATGTCCGCTCCTTTTAATTACTTACGATGTAAGTCTATGAGGATTATAGGAGCCGTTCTTCGGAACTGTCAATAGTAAAAATACAAATTTTTTGATTAATTACAAAAATTTTAACGCGTTACTATTCAGGGCTCTGCCCTTCTTATTTCTCTTAAATATTTATATATAGTAAATTTGGTCACTCCAAGCTCCTTTGCAGCATGCTCGACCGCCCCCTTGATGCCAAACACACCTCTTCGATCAAGCCCGAGTATAAGCGTTCGATGCCGTTCACTCCTCGACAGTCCCTCAATCCTCATGACGTTTTCCCATTCTTCCTTGAGGGCACTTCGGACAAGCTCGGCAACATCGGTTACAAAGTGCTCGCCGGCTTCCTGGCTTGTACCGTTTGAGTTGATGAAAGTCTTAAGAATGTCGATAAAAGGCATCGAGAGATCGAAATTGATGCATAGAAACCCAATGGGCTTGTTTCGGTCGTTCCTGATGAGTACGGTGACTGATTTAAGTGGTTTGCCGTTTGCAGTGTATGAATAATAGGGGCCTACAATATTAGAATCGGAATTGATGGACTGTTCCAGGATTTTCAGAGCAAGGTCTGTAATGGGAGAACCTACAGAACGTCCTGTCACATGACCATTGTATATTTTGATGACTGATTCAGCCATGTTTTCAAGAGAATGGAGTACGACTTCGCATCCTGAGCCAAATTCCCGGGCAATCGCTTCTGCTATCACTTCATATTTCGAAAATAGCAGCTTGTCGGAATTGCTTAGCTTTACTTGCCTGATTTCTTTTGCAATTTTCTCTGATTTTGCAGGATGTTCAGTTGCCATATCAGCCCCCACTTCGTTCAGCCTATCGAATCGTACCGGCAATCAGCATTGCAGGCTATTGCCTTCAAGCACAGCTCATATAAGGTCCGCCACCCTTGCCTGCACTATGTCGCAGAGATCCCTGGGCGAAATCAGTACCTGAAGGCCGCGCCGCCCCGCGCTGACCGAAATCGTCTCGAACAGAAAGGCGGTCTCATCGAGCAGGGTGGGCAGTTTTTTCTTCATTCCCAGAGGAGAACAGCCTCCGCGCACATAGCCGGTGAGCGGCTCCAGCTCCCTGAGCGGCAGCAGATCGCAGGACTTGTCGCCAATCGCGCGGGCTGTCTTTTTAAGATCAATCTCGCAGGAACCTGGGATGATGGCGACAAAGTGGCCAGTGCGTTCTCCTGTCAGTACAATGGTCTTGAACACCCTGTCGGGATCGAGGCCAAGCTTTGAGGCGACATGGGCTGCGCTGAGATCTTCGTCCACTTCGTAGGTACGCAGTTCGAACTGCACCCCTGCAGCTTCGAGCAAGCGTACCGCATTGGTCTTTTCTGCCGGATGTTCAGCATTTGCCGCATGATGTGCCATCAGACACCTCTCAATGAAACAACGCGCTCGGGATAGTCCGGTTCGCAAAGGGCAGGCCGAAACAGCGTTCGAGTATCGCGGCATCCTGCAAACCATCTGCCGAGCCCTCCCAAAGGATCCGACCCCGCCCCAGAAGAACTGCTCTGCCCCCCAGAAACATGGCCAATCCCAGATCATGGGTAGTATACACTATCGTCTTGCCCGCCCGCTGCAGCGCGGCCAGCACATCGGCGATCTGCCTGGAATGCGCTGGGTCGAGCATGCTGGCTGGTTCATCCAGAATGAGCATGGGAGCCCCCTGCGCAAGACAGCGCGCGATCCGCACGAGCTGGAATTCGCCTCCGGAAAGGGCCCCGATGTTCCGCTCGGCCAGGGAAGTCAGTCCCACGGTCGCGAGTGCATCGCGTGCTGCTTTTTCATCCTCCGCGCCGGGAAGCGAAAAGATCTCCATGTGCGGGGTTCTCCCCATGAGCACGAAATCGAGTACCCGGTAATTAAAGGCGAGTTTTTCGATCTGAGGCAGAAGGGCAATCCGCATTGCCCGCTCACGGGGTGAAAACTCGCCCAGAAGACGCCCCGAAAGGCGCACTTCGCCGCTCTGGGCTCTGAGTCTTCCGGCAAGAATCGAAAGAAGCGTTGTCTTTCCCACACCATTGGGACCGAGAATAGCAAGGCAGGAGCCCGCGCCTATGTTCAGCGAAATGCCGCATTCCTCCGTCCCCAGAACCGGATGCGCCCCGTCCCAGCCGAAGCGAAGCTCCCTGGCTTCGAGGGCGCAGGTATTTGCGGCGCAGGCCGAGGCTTCATCGTGCGCAAAAGTCTCATCGCTCATCGAGCAAGCTCCACTCTACGGGTCGTTAGAAGGATGGCAAAGCACAGTGCGCCCAGCAGCGAAGTGACAATGCCCAGCGGAATTTCGCCTGCACTCAGCGTGCGCGCGATCGTATCCGAAATCAGCACGAAGAGCGCGCCTCCCAGCATGGAATCCGGCACCACCTTCCTGCTGTCTGGCCCGTCGAGCGCACGGACAAGCTGTGGGACGACAAGCCCCACCCATCCCACCACTCCGCAGACTGAGGTCATGATCCCAACTCCCGCAGCGGCTGCAAGGCTCGCAAGCCTGCGCTCCATCGCCGGACGCATGCCGAGCCCATGCGACACCGCATCATCAAGCGAAAGCAGATTGACGCGCCAGCGCATCAGAAACATGACGAAAATCGAAAGCAAGGCAACCGGAGATGAGGATTCGAGCCTGGCCCAGCCCATGGGAACCAGAGACCCCATGGTCCAGAACACGATGTCGGGCAGCTGGCTGAGAGGATCGGCAACATACTTCATCATGGCGAGCAGTGACGAAAAAAAAGCCGAGACGGCAAGCCCGGCAAGAATCAGCCTGAGTATCTGGCCGCCGTATCGGAAACGATCTGAGAGCCATAGCGAGAGACCAAGCCCGGCAACCGCCATGGCAAAGGCCAGAAGCGAAACCGCCGAAGTTGCACGCAGCCCCAGTACCAGCGCCAGCGCTGCACCGAAAGCAGCCCCCTGGGATACTCCCAGAAAGCCTGCATCGACGAGAGGGTTCCCGAATATTGCCTGGAGGGAAGCACCCGCACCCCCCAGCACCATGCCAAGAAGCAGGGCTCCCAGGATCCGGGGAAGACGTGAATTGAGCACAATCTGTCTTGCCAGGGGATCCGAGCCCAGCGCGGCAGGGTTAAGAAAACCCGGTTTGGGATAGCGCCCCATGAACAGCGCCAGCACAAATACGATAAAGAGCAGTCCTGCGAAAAGGGTGCTCAAATGCCGGCGCGGTCGCCTGCCTGGCACGGTACCTTCAGAGCTCAGGGCATATTCCGAGCCCTGCGCGCTGTGCATCGCGCCCTCCAGGCGCAGGGCCCTAATTCGCGGCTCAGCTCCTTTCGCTTCGTTTTCCACCTTAGAATTGCTCACCCAGGTCACCCGCAATCTTCGGCTGGATAATTGAGCGGAACATGGCATCATCGAAGCCATACATGAAATGATAGAACTCCCTGGCCGTCTGCGCGACCGAAATGTCGGCGAACAGCTCCGGGTGCACGCGCTTTGCCAGCCATGTGAATCCAAGAATCCAGCGCGTATCCGGCTGATCCCAGGAATAAAAATCTTGCGGGAACCCATACACAGTTCCATTGCGCACAGCCTTGAGCGCAGCCAGTCTCGGATCCTTCCTGAATGCTTCGGCAGCACCGCTCGAATTTCCTGAATAATTGATGATGAACACCATATCGGGGTTCCATGCGGCGATCTGTTCGATGGAAACAGTTGCCCAGCCAGAGCCCGGGTTCGCGCCTTTCCACACTGCCTGCCCGCCCGCCCGTTCTGCCATGATTGTCTGGATCCAGGAATCGGGAGGCACCTGCCAGACCGACTGCCCCGATGCGGCGAGCTGCATGATGAGCACCTTCGGGCGTTTCGCCGGCTCGATTTTCGAAGTCCGCGACAGAATGGCGGCCTCATGCGAAGCAAACCAGTTCACCACCTCCGAGGCACGCTTCTCATTGCCCAGCACCTTGCCCAGTGTGGCAATATCCTCGTAATACTGCTCAGGGGTTTCGAGGTTGAGGTAGAGCTGGGGGATCCCGAGCGCATCGAGCTGAGCTTTCAGCTGATTCTTCATCATCGACTTGAGTATCACAAGGTCAGGTTTGAAGGATGCGTAGACTTCAGCACCTGCGCTCTTGTCGAATCTCGCCTTGTTCTTGAAATCGGCGTCGATTGCCGACATGAAAATGCCCAGTCCCTGATCGGAACTCGCAAAGGCTACCACTCGGGAGCCGGCTTTCGGAAACAGATACAGAACATCTGCAAGCATCGGAACACCCCGTCCGCCGAGCACGATTCGCTGCTGGCCTGCTGCAGGCAAAAGGCTCAGCGTCAGGATAAGGCTTGCCAGAATACTTCCAAATAGCTTCTTCATATGTGGGCATTGTACGAACGAATGCCAAAGGGGTCAAGAAAGACCGGAAAGCTGGGCGTCCGCAGCCCTGCTGCCAGGCAGATGCACATGCTCGGCCACAAATTCGCGGTATTCGGCATTGAATGCCATAAGTTCCACATGAGTACCGAATCCGGCGAGCCTTCCATTTTTGAGAAAAAGCACACGGTGCACGTACTGGATGCTCGAGAGTCTGTGCGAGACGGCAATGACTGCTGCTGCCCTGAATTCGGGCATTTCGGAAAGCGAGCGCCAGAGACCTTCTTCATTGTTGGTATCGAGGGAGGCGGTCATGTCGTCCAGAAGAAGCAGGGAAGGATAGCCTGCAAGAGCGCGGGCAATTGCAATACGCTGTTTCTGGCCGCCGGAAACGCTGGAGCCGCGCTGGCCGAGCCTTGTCTCGACACCTTCGGGGAGAGCTGCAAGCTCTGTTTTAAGGCGCGACACTTCGAGAATGCGCTCGAGCTCGGCATCTGAAAGGATCTGCCCCTGCCTGCAGCCGAACAGGATATTCTCCCTGATGGTCCCGCTGAAAAGCAAAGGATCCTGGGGCACATAGCCAATGAGGCCGCGCCGTTCTTCAGGCGGGAGAGAGGCGATATCCTCTCCATTGAGAAGCACTCTTCCGGTGCGTGGCTGGATAAGCCCCAGAGCACTGCGCAGAAGAGTTGTCTTGCCGGCCCCTACGGGCCCGATGACAAGCACCTTTTCTCCGGCATGGACGGACAGAGTGATGTCCTTCAATGCTGGCTTGTGGCTCTTTTCGTGATACACCGAAACATGCTCGAAGCGCAGGGATTCGAAGGGCTGCAGTTGTCCATGACTCGCCTCGTCAGCGACCATCGGTACTGATGCCTTGCGGTTCACTTCGTTCAGCACTGCGCTTTTCGCTTTTTCCTGCCCCTCTGCCTGGCCCGGCGGGGAGAATATGCGCATCTCTTCGAGCCGATCGATATTCACGAACGCGCGCTTTCCAAACACGAAGAGCTGGGGAATGTCGAGCATGGGATAAATGAGCATGTTGAGATAATTGTAGAATGCATAGAATGTTCCGACCGTAATCGAGCGGCGCGTTACCATCAGCCCGCCAACAAAGACCAGCGCAATCTGTGCAACATAGTCAATGTACTGGTAGATGAGGTTGAGAATCGTCTCCAGCTTGATGACACCCATCTCGGTTTCGAATCTCTTCGCCAGAGCATCGTGGAAAAAGCTGGTATAGGTTTCTTCGGCGGAAAAAGCCTTGATGACCCGCACCCCGGAGAAGCTCGATTCGAGCTGTTCATTGATGGAAGAAATCACCTTTTCATTTTTGTTGACCCTGTCGTAGATACGCGACTGGGTCCTGGAAAAGACAAAAAGCATGAGCGGCAGGGAAACCAGCGATGCCAGCGCCAGACGCCAGTCGAGGCTCAGCATGGCCGCGACACAGAACAGAATCTTGCTCGCCGACTCGACCGCCCGGAATATGCCTGAGCAGAGGAACCACGAGAGTTTCGGAAAGTCGGAAATGTCCGAAGTAAGGCGGGTAATCACGTCACCCGTGCGGAAGTGGCTGAAAAAGCGCGCATCCTTGCGCATCACTTCGTGGAAGTAGCGCTTGCGCACCGCATAATCGAACACCATGTTGAGCGCTCCGCGAATGCCAGGGAAGGTTCCCGCAAAGAAACCAGCAACCCCTATGGCGGCAAAATAGAGCGCAATGCGGCGTATCTGCACCATCGCTGCCTTTTCCTCCGTCCCTGCCGCGATGGCCTTTTCGAGATAATCGAACAGCTGTTTGGTCAGCAGGGGAAAGGCGACCGCAACCGCGCTCGAAAGCAGGGTCAGGAAGAGAAGAAGCCAGACAAGGCCCTGCTGTTCCCTCCACACTTCGCGTATCCATCTGATGTGCTTCATCGGTTCGGTCTTCTGTTTCTTTGCGGCGGTCATGCGCGCACCTTCCTTCCAGCGGGGAACTGCTGGTCCACCAGCTGACGGTACTCCGGCAGATTTTCATAAAGGTGGGTATGGGTCCCCTGGGCAATCAGCCGCCCTTCATGAAAAAAGAAAATGGTATCGGCTTTGAGCACCGAAGAAAGGCGGTGCGCCACCACCACCATGGTTCGCCCCCTGCGCAGAACCTCCATGCTCTCTTTGATCCGCTTTTCGGTGCTCATGTCGACATTGCTGGTAGCCTCATCGAGGAGAATAAGCCGGGGGTCGGCAGCAAGGGCACGCGCGAAGGACAGAAGCTGGCGCTCTCCAGCCGAAAGATTCCCGCCTCGTTCCCACAGACTCGTCTCGAGCCCCTGGGGGAGCGCATTCACAATGTGACCCGCATGAACCAGCTCGAGTGCGCGGCTCACCTTTTCCGGCGAGATGTGCTCGTGATACAGCCTGATGTTCTCTATCACCGAGCCCGGGAAGAGGTACGGCTCCTGCAGAACGAGGCCGATCTGCTTTCTCCACTGCACGACATCGATTTCGTCGAGCGGAACGCCATCGATCAGAATCCTGCCCTTCTGGGGTTGCATGAAGCCGCATATGAGCCCGATAAGAGTCGATTTCCCTGAACCGCTCGCACCTACGATGGCAGCGAAGCTCCCTGCCGGAATGACAAAGGAAATGTCCTGCAGAACCCAATCCTGATCCTTGTAGGCAAACCAGACATGGTCGAACTGTATTTCCCTTCCCAGAGGCGGAGCATCCAACCTGCCTTCCCGCATTTCGGTCTGCAAGGCCATGATATTCCTTATGCGCGCAAGTGAAGTCCGGGCCTGCTGAAGGCTGCGCAGGCTCTCGGCTATCTCTGCTATTGGCCTCAGCAGGCGGGCTCCATATTCCACAAAGAGCAGAATCATGCCGAGGGTCATGGTTCCCTGCAGGACGCGCGGCGCGTACAGCAATAGAAGAGCTACAATGAACAATGGCCCGATGAGCGCATTCAGCACCGACATGATGGTATATTCCACGAGCGAGATGCGTACATCGAGCTTTAGCTTCTGTCTGGCCGTTCCGTCGAGTTGGGATTCCGCCCAAAAAGTGCGGCCATAGGCCCTCAGTACCTCCATGCCCTGCACGAACTCCGCAACCCGAGCTGCAATCGATGCATACAGAGAGCGCGCGCGTTCGTACATGGGAAAGATGTTCGAAAAGAAAAGGATAAGCGCTGCAAGCAGGGCAAGCGACACTGCGAGCATGATGAGCGCCAGCTTGGGTACGAGCGCGAACGTCACCACAAAGATGCCGATCATGGTGAGCGCATTGACGATAAGGTTCGCACCGAGGTTCGAAAAGAGGTCACGCACACGCTCGGTGTCGGTTTCCGTGCGCGACATGAGTTCTCCCACCGGATGAGCATCGAAAAACGAAACCGGAAGCTTAAGGAGGTGCGAAAAAAGGTCCTGTTTGATGAGGGTGACGATGGAAAGCCCCAGGCGCGCCAAGAGTATCATTCCCACATAGCTCAGCGCCCCGGTTACGGATACTATGGCTACAAAGGCAAATGCATACGACAGAAGAAGAGGTACATCTCCGCGCGGTACGGCAATATCGATGATCTGTTTGAGAATGAATGGACCAGCCAGGCCGCCAAGGCTGACCAGAACCATCACGAGCAGACCTGGAAGCACCAGCAGGCGATACCTGCTGAGATAGGTCAGAATGGTGCGGAGATAATCTTGCTCGCCGTAATGAAGCTTCATTATTCGATTCTTCTTTGCTTTCATGATTAAGGGGTTTGCGCATGTCGCAAACGTTTGATTCTACAGCATATTTCAAATCGAGTACAAGTGCTTTCACCTCTTTGGCGACAGGTGAGCAATGCAGGCTATATCCTGTTTGCTTTCAATATTGAGTGTTGCATGGATGTCTATCAGCCAACACGCATGAAAAAGGGGCTGTGCCCTGCCAGAGCGGGCAGCAGCCCCTCTCTATCGCCAATTGCTTAACGGTACAGCGGCCCCAGCGCGGAGCAGGCGCGATAATCAGCCCCTTCGGGATCCATGCCGAATGCGTTCCAGTAGCTGGGCCGGAAAATCCGTTCTGCAGGAACGTTGTGCATGGCCACGGGGATACGCAGTATCGATGCCAGGCTGATGAGGTCTGCGCCGATGTGCCCGTACGAAATCGCGCCATGGTTTGCACCCCACGAAGCCATCACCGAATAGACATCCTTGAATGGCCCGGTTCCTGTAAGGCGTGGAACGAACCATGTTGTCGGCCATGTGGGATCGGTGCGCTTGTCCAGGGTGTCGTGGACTTCCTGCGGGAGCGTCGCAGTATAGCCCTCTGCAATCTGGATCATGGGGCCGAGACCTTTTACCAGGTTGATGCGCGTCATGGTGACAGGCATGCCGCCTTCGGTCAGGAAGTCCGAAGAATAGCCGCCTCCGCGGAAGTAACCAAGGTTGGCATAGCGCCACAGGGTGGCATCGAGACAGGCCTTTGCTTCATCCGCCTCGACCTGCCACCACGGCTTGATCGCTGGCTGTCCATTCAGACGCTGACAGCCGGTTCCATCGAGACATGTGGCTCCCGAATTGATGAGATGGATGAATCCATGTTCTCCGATCCCCGTCGGCTTCCAGCCGGTCACGCGCTGGACGGCTTCCGGGCTCCAGTAGGTGCGCACATCGGAAAAAATCTGCGCGCTTCCCGTCAGCAGATGTCCAAACAGCATGGAAACGCCGTTGAGCGAGTCGTTTTCGGTCGCCACGAGGTAGGGCTGTCGTATGCCGGTCCAATCGAAGCTCGAGTTAAGGATGGTTTCAAGAAAGTCGCCATTGGGGAAATGGTCGGTCCACTGGCGCTGGCCCTGGAATCCTGCAAGGATGGCATTGTGCCCCAGCGCTTCCTCGGCAAGGCCCTTGCGGCGCAAATCCGGATTGCCCACCATGAGGTCGCGGACGATGAGGGCCATCTTGACGCTGGTTTCCCAGACCTTGTCCTTGCGCGCGCGGGAGTGCTGCATGTCTGGGGGATTGTTATCCGGCCCTTCCTTGCAGTAAGTCTTTACCCATTCCATGGCGCGGCGGAATTCTGCTTCGGAATAGATTTTTTCATCCATGCGCCGCACGAGCTCGCTCATATCGACATATTCGTTGCGCATGCCGAGATATTCGCGGAAAAAGTCTGGATTGACGATGGAGCCTGCGATTCCCATGGAGACAGAGCCAATGGAAAGATAGCTCTTGTTCCGCATCCATGCAGCTGCAAGGCCTGCGCGGGCGAATCGCAGGATTTTCTCAGCCACATCCTGCGGGATGGTGCCGGTCTGGTCCAGGTCCTGCACATCATGGCCATAGATGCTGAAGGCAGGGAGCCCCATCTGGGAATGAGCCGCCAGCACTGCGGCAAGGTATACCGCGCCAGGACGGTCAGTTCCGTTGAATCCCCAGACCGCCTTGATGGTCAGCGGATCGGTATCCATGGTTTCCGAGCCGTAGCACCAGCAGGGCGTTACCGTCAGGGTAACCGCTACTCCTTCGCGGGCGAACTTTTCAGCACAGGCCGCCGCTTCCGCTACGCCGCCGATTGTCGTATCGGCGATGACGCACTCAACTTTCTCGCCGGTAGGATGCCTCAGGTTTTCAGAAATGAGCCTGGCGGCAGCGCGTGCCATTTCCATGGTGACATCTTCCAGAGATTCGCGGACACCTCCGCGCCTTCCATCGATGGTGGGCCGAATGCCTATTTTCGGAGTGCTGCCTTTCCAGCGGTTTTTTGGTTCCTGTACTTTGAATACATCCTGCTCGTTCATGAGTACCTCCTCACGTGTCGGTTCCGCAGCTCAACCAGCATGCGGATGATGTATCAGCCTGGTTCTGAATCTCAGGACCTGAGGTTCAGGCGGGCCGTTGCCTTCTATTCGATCGATAATAAGGCGCGCTGCCGCTTTTCCGAGCTCGGAAATCGGCTGCTGAACTGCATAGCGGCAATAGCGGAGCAATGGAGAGTACGGCATTTCGTCGAATGCCGCAAACACCATGCGTGATGCCTTGTCCCTGCCTTCGGTCGCAAGATAGTTTGTCGCGCCGATATGCACAAAGAGATTGACAAGAAACCAGGCATCCGGGGACTGGGGATCCTTGGTGATGGTTTCCATGGTTCGATAGCCGAACGGCAGGGTTGGATTGCCCAGAAATACGTACTTTGGCTCTATTGAAAGACCCCCCTCTTCCATTGCACGGCGATAGCCGGCATAGCGCTCTCTTGCAGTAAGCACGTTGGGCAAACCGCCAATGAAACCAATTCTCCGATAGCCATCCTGAATAAGTGCCCGAACTGCCTGATAGGCGCCCTCTTCGTTTTCGGAAAGCACGGCGTCTGTTTCGAAACCGGGAGCCGTTCGGTCGACAAGCACGATGGGAATGCTGAGGTGCCTGAGCGCAGCAATCCGTCTTCCATCGATGCCTACCGGAATCAGCACAATGCCATCGATAAGGCGTTCGGCGAGATGCTGGATTTGGCGTGCTTCCTCTTCTTCGGAACCCAGCGATGTCGCCACGACCAGCGAATAGCCTTTCAGCGCAAGCTCCCTGTTCATGCTCTCGGCAATGAACATGAAAAAATCTCCCGAAAGGTCGGGAGAAATGATTCCTATGGTAGCGGTCCTGCTTGTCTTGAGGCTTCGTGCGACAGCGTTGAACTTGTAGCCGGTCGATTCCATGGCCTCGAGGACGATCTGCCTCGTTTCATGCTTGACGCGGGGGTCGTTGTTCAGCACGCGCGAGACGGTTGCGGTCGAGACATTGGCTGCCTGAGCGACTTCTTTTATGGTAACTGTCGGGCGCGTCATCATGCGGCTCCTGCAAGGACAAGCAGACTGATCAGAATTACGGAAACTGCGGTCGAGACAGTCAGGACCCGGCCAATGAAACCAGTGTTTCCGTGGTAATACACGGGAATGACAAAGGGTGGCGGCAATACAAAGAGCACCATTGCCGCTTTTGCATGCCAGGAAGAGAACCCGAGCGCAAGAATCACCATGAAGGCAATAAGGCTTCCTGCAGCAAGACCGGCGAGCATCCGTAACACCACCACCTGCATGGAAGCCTGCTCACGCGCCAGCCCTCCTTTCAGCGACGCTCCGATAACAAGGCAGACAAGAGGACTGGTCATGCCGCCGACCGTGCTCGTGATAGCGACAGTAAATCCTTCCGAAGCTGTAAGAAATCGCTGCAGCCCCGGCAGCAGAAGCGATATCGCGATTCCTCCGCCAATTGCCCACAGCACCCGCGACCTGAGGATGTCCTTCCATGGAAAGTGCGTCCGGGGACTTGAGCGCGGCGCTGTTTCGAAACCTGCAACTCTGCCTGATTCCGCCCACTGCATCTGTGCCATGAGCACAGTAAAGACATAAACAACCTGTCCGAGATCGAGCGCCGCAAAGGCCGGCAAATGCTCCCGGCCATGGAAGCCTCCAAAAAGCGCATATCCCAGCATTCCCGCTTCGAATCCCTGAAACAGAAGTACTGTCTCGCGCTTAGGAAGCCTGAACAGCCTGCTTGCGACCGATCCAGCCAGACCCATCGCAGCGCAGGCGGCAGCAATGACGAGCGCCAGAAGTACATTGCGGCCATCAGGCTCCAGTCTGAGAAATGCATCGAACAGCAAGAGCGGCAGTGTCAGTTCCGTGATGAGCTTTCGAAGCCCCTCGGCGGCGCGGTCATCAAGAAAGCCTTTTATGGCAAGGAAATATCCTGCACCGATGATGAGTACGATCGACAGCAGCAACCCTGCCGCATGCTCCATGGTCTTACCGCTCTCTCTTTCTGTGCCGGTCACTCGCTGACCGGCGGAACGCCTTTCTTGAGGATGATATTGCCATACTTGACCGTCTCTCCGGTCATGACCACCGCAAACGCCTTTCTGGCACGATCATAGAAGGCAAAACGCTCCATGCGGGCAATCGGCGGTGTATCGGGCCAGTATCGATCGATTACTTCGCGGTATCGGCGTTCGACTTCCGGATCGAGCTCATCTCCCGGCACCGGCTGCATCATGACGACAGGGTCTTTGACATAGCTGTCGAGGTTGATGAGCCTTAGAATTCCATCGAGAAGGTCGGGGATGCGAATGCCGTCCGCCCGAACGACACGGGAATTCAGCGAGTCGCCGGTAAAGAATGCATCCGCAAGCACAATCTCGTCTCCATGTCCCATCCGGTAGAGCACTGAAAGAAGCTCTGGAGAGATGCAGGGTTTGATACCGATCAGCATATGGTCTCCTTGGCACGCAATAAATCCGAAGCTCCCGGGACGATCCGGACAGCTTCAGGATCGAATATCGCAAGCTCCTGGACCGTCGGCGGCTCAGCTCCCCGCCGCGTGCAGTCAAGTGCGGCGACGGCACTTGCAAGCCTGAGCACCGCCCTGAGCTGATCTTCGGCAAGGCCGGCAAGCTGCTGTCTGTTGCGTACCCCCAGCCAGCCGAGCCCAGCGAGCAAGCCTGCATGAAAGCTGTCTCCTGCGCCGATGGTGTCGACCACGGGCACTCTCATCGTTGGAGCTTCGACACTTCGACCTTCCATGCACAGTACAGCGCCGTCGCTTCCTTTTGTCAGGGCCACGAGGATGGGCCCCAGGGCCAGCACCTGCGGGACAGCCGCGTCCGAAGGACAGCCATAGAGCCACTCAAGGTCCGAATCGCTCGCCTTGACGATGGCGCTGTGCCTGCATATCCACTCGAATCGTCTGCGATACTCGTCCTTTGAAGCGATGAGCGAAGGACGCACATTCGGGTCGAAACTGATGAGCATGCGCTCCCATTCCCGTTCGATGAGCCCCAGGATCGTGGATGCGGCAGGCTCCTGCACGAGCGAGATGGAACCCACAAGCAGAAACACCGATCCTTCGGGAAGTACATCGGGAATCTCCTGCGGCAGAAGCGAGCGATCCGCAGCCCCCTCTGAATAGAAGGCATAGCGTGCATTCCCTTCACGGTCACGCTCGACGAAGGCCAGCGTCACTGCCCTGTCCGATCGTATCAGCAAATCCGTTCGGACTTTTGAAGCCGTCAGCTTCGCCGAGAGCTTGTCGCCCAGAAAATCTCTCGAAGTCTTGCCGAGAAACCAGGTCGGAACCCCAAGCCTGGCCGCAGCAATGGCGCTGTTATAGGGACATCCGCCAGGGCATGCTTCGAACAGATTCTGCCCGTAGCCCGAAGGAACCATATCGATCAAACACTCTCCGCAGGCAACAATCATCAGCCTTTTCCTTTCGAATGAGTTTCCCGCACGCTTCGTATGCGCTGGCACGAACAGCGCTCAGAAAAGGGGGAAAGCGGACCGGAAGCCCGCCTTCCCTCCCCTATGCGGATTTTTTACTGATACAGAACAGCCTTGATCTTCGGATCATCGATATTTTTCTTGTCATACCAATAGAAGCCGGTATCGATGAATTTCGGGAATTTTTCTCCCTTGAGCGCCTTCACTGCATACTCGACCGTCTTGTAGCCGATGCCAACCGGGTTCTGGGTAATGGCACCAGCCATTTCACCACTGCGGATTGCGGCAATCTGCTGGGCGCCTGAGTCATATCCGATAACCACGATCTTGCCGACTTTGCCCATTTCCTTGACGCCATTCAGCACGCCGATGGCCGAGCCTTCGTTTGCACCAAAGAAGCCTTTCAGGTTCGGATATGCCTGGATGATCGCCTTGGCGAGGTCGGTCGATTTGAGATGGTCACCGCCGCCATACTGCACGCTCACAATCTTGATGTTCGGGTATTTTGACTTGATGCGGTTGACAAAGCCATCCCTTCGGTCGATACCGGTCCGGCTGGTCTGGTCGTGCACAATGACAGCCACTTCGCCGGCTCCGCCGATGAGTTCGGCCATCTTGTCGGCAGCGTAGGCTGCTGCTGCAACGTTATCCGTGGCGCAGGTGGTGAGCGGAATGTCGCTGTCGACTCCGGAGTCGAAGGCGATGACCGGGATACCGGCCTTCTGGGCCTGCTGGAGATAGGGAATTGCCGCCTTGCTGTCGAGTGCGGCAAAGCCAAGTGCCGAAGGCTTCTTGGCGAGCGCGGCAGCAAGCATGTCGATCTGCTTGTCGACCATGGCTTCGGATTCAGGCCCTTCAAACGTGATGTTCACCTTGAAGTCCTTGGCTGCCTGCAGCGCTCCTTCCTTGACCGCCTGCCAGAACTGGTGCTGGAAGCCCTTGGAGATGAGCGGGATGTAGTAAGTCTGAGCTGCAAGAGATCCCACCGCGACCAGCATCAGCGCCAGCGCGAGAACGACCATGCGTTTTTTCATAGACGTCTCCTCCTTATAATTTCCGTTTCCATGCAGAAACGGTGTGTGCCCTGTTCAACGTCTCCGCCTCAGCATGTCCACATACACGGCGAAGATAATGATGATGCCTGTCGTAACGATCTGCCATTCCTGAGGTACCGACAGGATGCGAAGTCCATTGGTCAGCACACTCATGATGAATGCGCCGATAATGGTGCCCAGAATAGTCCCCTCACCGCCGGACAGCGATGTGCCGCCTATGACCGCAGCAGCAATGGCATCGAGCTCATAGCCCTGACCGAGGGCCGGCTGGGCCGAGTTGAGCCGCGAGGCGATCAATATGCCCGCGATGCCGGCGATAAGGCCGTTTACCGCATATACCGCGATTTTCCAGCGATCGGTATTGATACCGGAGAGCCGTACCGCTTCTTCGTTCGAGCCGATGGCGAAGGTATAGCGGCCAAATATCGTGCGGTTGAGCACGAAGCTGGCCAATACCGCAAGCACGAAGAGAATAATGACGGCGTTCGGAATCTGAAAATCGTTAAGGAAGGGGAATATCGTTCCCATCGAAATTTTGGAAAACGAGGGAGCGTTCGTGAAATAGATGGGCTTCGACCTGGCGATGATGAGCGAAAGTCCCTTGGTGAGCATGTTCATGCCAAGCGTCGCGATGAAGGGCGGGAGCTTGAATTTTGCGATCATGATGCCCGAAGCACCGCCGCAGATGACGCCGGTCACCAGCGCCACCAGAATGCCGACCGGAACTGGCAGGTTCCACACTGCAACAGTCTGCGCAGCCATGACGGCGGTGAACGTCATCATGGTACCTACCGACAGGTCGATTCCGCCCGTGATGATGACGAAGGTGACGCCGATGGCAAGCACTCCGTTCACCGCAGTGGCGAGCATGATGGCTATCAGATTGTATGGCTGGAAGAAATTCGGCGACATAAGAGAAAAGACAATGATCAGAAGAACCAGACTGGAAAATGCCAGGATTTTCTGACGAGCTGCCGCGCCTTTCGTTCCCGCAGCGAGTTTTGTCACGATGACGGGCGCTTTCGCTGGATTCGGTGTATCTGCCATTTTGCCTTCCTTTCTCAAAGCATGCAATGCGGTTCTAGCCCGCTCATGCCGTTTTCACCATGGTTTCCCGCTGGGTTGCGAGTCTCATGACCTCTTCCTCGGTGGCGCTCGCCCCTTCCAGCTCCCCTGTGATGCGGCCTTCGCACATGACGATGATTCGATCGCTCATCCTGAGTATTTCCGGCAGTTCGGAAGAAATCATCACAATGGCCTTGCCCTGGCTCGCGAGCTCATTCAGCAGGTAATAGATCTCCTGCTTTGCTCCAACGTCTATTCCCCGCGTCGGTTCGTCGAAGAACAGCACATCGCAGTTGCGCACCAGCCATTTGGCCACTACAACCTTCTGCTGGTTGCCTCCCGAAAGAAACTTTACCTTTTGAGTCAGCGACGGGGTTTTTATGGACAGGGTCTTGACCTGGCTTTCTGCTTCGGACTGCATTTTTCGGGCCTTGAGTACTCCCACCGGATTCGCGAAGGCTGGCATATGCGTCATGCAGATGTTGTCGAGCACGCTCATGCCCGTTGCCAGTCCGTAGCGCTTGCGGTCTTCCGACAGGTACCCTATGCCGTGCGCGACCGCATCCTGCGGGCGGTGGATATGCACCGGCTTGCCCCGCACCAGGATTTCGCCTCCGTCGATCGGGTCTGCTCCAAATACCGCACGGGCCACTTCGGTTCTGCCAGCCCCCATGAGTCCGGCAAAACCGAGTATCTCTCCCTTGCGCACCGTAAAGCTTACATTCTTGATCACGCGTCCCCGGCGCAGATTCCTCACCTCCAGGACTACCTCGCCCGGAGCCTTTCCCGGTATTCTGCGGGCGGTTTCGTCGATCTTGCGTCCCACCATGAGCGGAATGATCTGATCCAGACTCGTTTCGGAAGCCTTGAAGGTTCCGATGTACTGGCCGTCGCGGAGCACCGTAATCCGGTCGGAAATGCGGAACAGCTCGTCCATCCGGTGAGAAATGTAGATAATGCCGACTCCCCGCGCGCGCAGCTGGCGGATGATATCGAACAGCTCTTCCACCTCAGCCTCGTTCAGCGCGGCGGTGGGTTCGTCCATGATAAGCACGCGCGAATCGAAGGAAAGCGCCTTCACGATTTCCACCATCTGCTGTTTGGCGATGGTAAGATCCCCTACCTTGACCTGCGGATCGAAATCCATCCGGAGCATGGCAAAAAGCTGTCTCGCTCTTTCGTTCAGCTGCTTTTCGTCGAGCACGAAACCGCCGGCACGCCGGGGCTCGCGCCCGATGAAGATGTTCTGCGCGGCGGTCAGATGATTCATCAGGTTGAGTTCCTGATGGATGATGGCGATGCCGAGTTTCTGGGCGGCACGGGGGTTTGGAATTTCAACCGGCTTTCCATTGATGAGAATTTCGCCCGAATCGCGCTGGTATACGCCTGAGAGAATCTTCATGAGCGTCGATTTGCCCGCGCCGTTTTCGCCGACCAGGGTATGCACCTCACCCGGGTACAGATCTATCTGCACATCTTTCAAGGCCTGCACCCCGGGAAATGCCTTGCTCAGATTCCTTACGACAATCAGAGGCTCAGCCACCGCGCTCCCTCCACTTCAATGTATTCGATTACATGCTTCGAGACTATTTTCAGACAGCTTTCTGGATCTGTCAAGAGACAAAATGCAATCGATTACATAAAATATTCCAGATATCGCCTTGCAAAACCCGCCCGCTTTCGCTATACTTTTTCAAAAGCTTTTCGAAACTCTTTCGAAAGCTTTTTAATGGCCATTCCAAGCTCAAGAGGAGGTTGTCCATGCTGCACGAACTATCCGACCGCGAGCGCGCCATACTGGAACTCCTTGCAGACCGAAGCTTTCTGTCGGTCAGCGAGCTTGCCCGGGCTCTGAGGGTTTCGGAAGTTACCGTGCGCGGAGACCTCTCGGCGCTCGAAGAAAGGGGCTACCTCCTGCGCGCCCGCGGTGGAGCCGTTCCAGCCGTCCATCGAAACATTATCGAAAGACTCAGGCTCAATACTGAAGCGAAACAGCGCATCGCGCGGAAGGCCGCGGAGCTTGTGCAGGATGGCGACCGAATCATGATCGAAGCAGGAACGACTACGGCTCTCATCGCCCGATACCTCGTGGGCAGGCAGGGCGTGCAGGTGGTGACCAATTCGATGCTCGCCTTCAGCTATGCACGGATTACCCCCCAGCTGAACCTCATCCTGACCGGAGGCACCTTCTGGCGGGAGACCGAATCGCTGGTCGGCCCGGTCGCAGTGCAGGGGCTCGTAAACTTCAATGCGCGGATCGCCTTCGTCGGAACGGACGGTTTTTCGGTTTCGAGAGGAATGACCACGCAGTTTGCCGAAGGGGCCGAGATCGTCCGTGCCATGACCCGGCGCGCGGAGATCACCTGGCTTGTGGCGGATTCGTCTAAATTCGGCAAGGCCGGCTTTGTTACGGTACTGCCGCTGACGGCAGTGCATGGCATCATCAGCGATGCGGGGCTGTCTGATGAAGCGGTGGCATCGCTCATGGAACTGGGGCTGGAAGTTCTGCGAGCCTGAATGGCGGCTGAAGGACCGGCGCTGAAAATGCAGGCATTAGCGAAGGTACAACATTTAAGGAAGGAAAAGCATATGGCGACAACGATTGTCATGCCGAGGCTCGGTAACACGGTGGAATCCAGCGTGATTCTCGAATGGAAAGTAAAGGAAGGGGATCAGGTGCATCCGGACACCGTGCTCTGCGAGATCGAAACCGACAAGGCGACCATGGAGGTGCCGGCGGGTGCCGAAGGAAGGGTGCTGAAACTCTTGTGGAAAGCAGGGGATGATGTGCCCGTGCTGAAACCCATCGCCATCATTGGAGAAGCGGGCGAGAAAGTGCCTGCGGAGGAGCTCTCTGTTCTCGAAAGCGGAACATCAGGGCCTTCTGCGGCAGAAACCTCCGTCCCCCGGGCTGCTGTCCCACGGGCCTCTGTCTCCGGTGGTGCTGATCCCGGGACTGCTGTCTCCGAAACCTCCGTCCCTGGAATAGCGGCTTCTGCTCCTTTGGATACCGGAGCTTCGCATGGCGAGCGGGTTCTGGCTAGCCCCCGCGCGCGCCGGGCAATGGAAAAATTCGCTATCGACGAGACGATGATCGCGCAAGGTTCAGGCCCTCACGGGCGGATCATGGAAAAGGACGTGCTCGAAGTCAGAAAAACCCCTGTCTGGCAGCCGGAAATCACGCCTGATGGGCAAGCCGCACAAGCTGGGAAAGCCCCCGCCTCACCATCCCCGGAAGAGGCTTTCCGCGATGTTCAGCTGGCAGGTATCCGGGCCCGAATCGCCGCGCGCATGAAAGCATCGCTTCAGAACCATGCGCAGTATACTCTCCACAGCTCCGCCAATGCGGAACGCCTTCTTGCACTTCGAGCAAAACTCAAATCCAGCACGAACCCCGGGCAATCGGCTGTCACTATCGGAGATCTGGTACTCTACGCGGTCATTCGGCTTTTACCCGAATTCCCCGAATTCAATGCGACCCTTCAGGAAGGCGCACTGCGCCTGTGGAAGCCTATTCATCTCGGCGTTGCAGTCGACGCGCCGCGGGGACTCATGGTTCCGGTAGTGCGCAATGCAGAGTCGCTTTCCCTCATCGCGCTCTCGAAAGAGGTAAAGCGCCTTGCCTCGGCATGCCAGAAAGGCACCATTGAACCCGATCTGCTGTCGGGCTCGACCTTTACCGTCACCAACCTCGGCGCCTTCGGCATCGAACGCTTTACTCCGGTACTCAATGCCCCGGAGACCGCGATTCTCGGCGTATGCGCCATTCAGCCTGCCCTCGTTCAGGAAGAAGGCAGGATCAGAACCCAGATGCGCATCGGGCTGTCGCTCACTGCAGACCACCAGGTTATCGATGGCGCTTACGGTGCGCGATTCCTCCAGCGGCTTTCCGCGGTAATCGCCGATATCGACAGCCTTTTTCTTTCCTTTGAATAACTTAAGTTGAATACGCCATGAACAAGGGAGAACCTGAATATGCCACACTATGATGCGATCATTCTTGGAAGCGGGCCCGGCGGCTACAGGGCTGCTGAACTTCTGGCCGATGCCGGCATGCACACCGCCCTCATCGAGCGAGCGGATGTGGGAGGCACCTGTCTGAACATTGGATGCATCCCTACCAAAACCCTGCTGAACAGCGCCAAGCTTTACACCCATGCCCGCGAATCTGCGGCATTCGGCATCGTAACGGAGCAGGTCCGGGTCGACTGGGACGCCGTCAGGAAATGGAAAGAAACCGTCGTCCAGAAACTCAGGCGCAGTCTCGAGTCAACACTCACAAAAGCGGGGGTCGAGATCGTCCGGGGAAGCGGAATGCTGAAGGGCCCCGGCATCGTTGAAGTACTTCCAGCAGCAGGCGGCGAAGCAGTGCTTCTCGAAGCACCGGTCATTATCGTCGCAACGGGCTCTGCCCCTGTCATTCCTCCAATACCCGGCCTTGCCGGCAACCCTGCCGTCAAGGATTCAACTGCAATGCTCAACCTTGAGAGCATCCCCCAAAAGCTCTGCATCATCGGGGGAGGCGTCATCGGCATCGAATTCGCAAGCCTCTATTCCGCGCTCGGCTCTCAGGTGACGGTCATCGAAATGCTGGACGAAATCGTCCCTGTGATGGAGCCGAGAATGGCTGCAATGCTGAGGATGGCGATGAAACAGGTCACCTTCCTCCGGGGAACAAAGGTCGTCGAAGTGAAGGGGAGCACCGTGAGCTACGAGGCAAAGGACGGAGCGAGAGGCACGCTCGAGGCCGACACAATCCTTATTTCCGTAGGCCGCAGGGCGGTCATCGAGGGCTGGGGCGCTGAACAGGCCGGGCTCGAGATAAAAAACCGCGCCATAGCTGTCGACGATCGCATGCGCACCAATATCCCCGGTATCTGGGCTATCGGCGATGTAACGGGCAAGAGCCAGCTGGCCCATGCTGCCTATCGCATGGCCGAAGTGGCCGCGGCCGACATTATCGCGCGCAGGGAAGGCAGGCAGTCTGTCCAGCGCTTTGTTGCCGAAACCATCCCATGGGCGCTCTATTCGATACCCGAGGCTGCTGGATGCGGTCTCACCGAGACCGAGGCGAAAGCCCGCGGCTACGATGTTGCTGTTTTCAGCAGTCCCTACGGAGTGTCCGGCAGATTCATTGCCGAGAACGGCTTTTCTTCGCCCGGTTCGATCCGGATTGTAACCGAACGGACCAGCGGCCGGGTGCTGGGAGTGCATCTGCTGGGTGCCTATGCTTCGGAGCAGATCTGGGGAGCAGCGCTGGCGCTCGAACAGAGGGCCACTCTGGCGATGCTGAGAGACATGGTATTCCCCCACCCCACCGTTTCAGAAGTCATCCGGGAAGCCGCATGGACCGGCAATCCCTACCATAAGGAGTAAATCATGCCGAAATCACTGAAGATCGAACCAGCCGACGTAAGAAAGAAAAGAACGCTGACCATTCCCTCGATCCCTCTCAACAGCTATGAACCGGATATCGCTGCAGAGCGCGCGCGCTTCGGTGATGAGGGTCTGCGCGCCATGCTGCACGACATGATTCTCGTGCGCGAGTTCGAATCGATGCTCAATTCGTTCAAGACGACCGGCGCATGGGAAGGCATCGAATACAACCATAAGGGACCTGCCCATCTGTCCATAGGACAGGAGGCCGCGGTTGTCGGCCAGGCGTCCGCGCTCGATCCGGAAGATTTCATTTTCGGCTCCCACCGCAGTCATGGCGAAATTCTCTCGAAATGCATGTCAGCTGTTCGCAAGCTTGCTCCCCGGCGCGTCGAAGAGATCATGCAATCCTGGCTCGAAGGCGAAACCTTCTCCTATGCGCGCAGGATGCCCTACCGGGACCAGTTCGAACTGGCCCGGAACTTTGTCGTGTTCGGTACCCTTGCAGAGATTTTCGCGCGAAGGGCGGGCTTCAACAGAGGCATGGGAGGATCTATGCACGCCTTCTTCTCTCCCTTCGGTTCCATGCCCAATAACGCTATCGTTGGCGGATCGGCGGACATCGCAGTAGGATCAGCCCTGTACAAGCGCATCAACCATAAACCCGGCATTGTCATTGCCAATATCGGCGATGCATCGATGGGCTGCGGCCCGGTATGGGAAGCAATGATGATGGCCACGATGGATCAGTATCGTACGCTGTGGCCTGAATCGGCTGGCGGCGCGCCGCCCATCCTCTTCAACTTCTTAAACAATTTCTATGGCATGGGCGGGCAGACCTATGGCGAAACCATGGGATTCGGTGTGCTTGCCCGCGTCGGTGCAGGCGTGAACGCCGAGGCAATGCACGCGGAGCGCGTAGACGGACTCAACCCGCTCGCAGTAGCGGATGCGGTTCTGCGCAAGAAGAAAATATTGCAGGAAGGCAGGGGGCCGGTTCTGCTCGATACCATCACCTATCGATATTCCGGCCATTCGCCAAGCGATGCCTCGAGCTATCGCACCAGGGAAGAAGTGGAAGAATGGCAGAAGCATGACTCGATTGCCTCCTTCAGCACCTATCTCTCGAGCCACGGCATTATTTCAGAAGAAGAAATCGCGGCAATGCGCGAAGGAATCATGGCAACCCTCCGGGAAGCAGCCCGCCTAGCAACCGACGATACAGCATGTCCGCGCGCCGACGGCACCTTCATCGAATCGAAAATGTATTCGAACCACAAGGCGCTCAGCCTCGACGAGCGCACTCCCGAGCTTTTGCAGGCAGGCGAGGACAATCCGAGAGTCCAGGCTCTGGCACGCCGCGCCCGGTTCGCACTCGACGCGGAAGGAAAGCCCCTGCCAAAAAACAAGGTGTACCAGTTCCGGGATGGAATCTTCGAAGCAATCCTTCATCACTTCAAGATAGACCCTACCCTTGCCGCATGGGGAGAAGAAAACCGTGACTGGGGCGGGGCCTTTGCCGTGTACCGCGGACTTACCGAAGCCCTGCCATATCCGCGCCTTTTCAACAGTCCCATTTCCGAAGGCGCCATTGTCGGATCCGGCGTGGGGTACGCCCTTTCCGGCGGCAGGGCCATCGTCGAACTCATGTACTGCGATTTTCTGGGGCGTGCAGGCGACGAAATCTTCAACCAGGCATCGAAATGGCAGGCCATGTCGGCCGGCCAGCTGCGCATGCCCCTCGTTATCCGTGTATCCATAGGAAACAAATACGGCGCCCAGCACAGCCAGGACTGGTCAGCCATGCTCGCCCACATTCCCGGCCTCAAGGTCTACTTCCCTGCAACGCCCTACGATGCGAAGGGCATGATGCATCTGGCCCTGAGCCGGACCGATCCGGTAGTCTTTCTGGAAAGCCAGCTTCTGTACGATATCGGTGAGCAGTTCGAACGCGGCGGCGTCCCCGCAGAGTATTATGAAATTCCGGAAGGCCAGCCTGCGGTCCGCAAGAGCGGTACCGAACTGACCATTGCCACCTATGGGGCGACGCTGTACCGCGCGCTCGAAGCTGCATCGATTCTCGAAACGCGCTATGGCATTTCGACCGAAGTTATCGATCTGCGCTTTGTCGCTCCCCTGGATCTCGGCCCGCTGGTGGAAAGCGTGCGCAAGACCGGAAAGCTCGTGCTTGCTTCGGATGCGGTCGAACGCGGTTCCTATCTGCACACAGTGGCAAGTCAGATCCAGCACCTGGCCTTCGACTGGCTCGATGCGCCGGTCGCAGTAGTCGGTTCGCGCAACTGGATTACGCCGGCTGCCGAAATGGAAAAGATCTATTTTCCCCAGCCCGAGTGGATTGTCGACGCAGTCCATGAATCCATCATGCCGCTCAAGGGGCACAGCCCGACCAGCATTCAAGGCCCGCAGGAAATGCTGAGGCGCTACAGGGCAGGCGTATGAAACACCAGCGCGGTTCCGGACTGGGATATCTTGAGCGCGCCTTTCCCCGGCTGTTCGAGAAGGAGCCGGAACTGTGCGCGCAGGCGAGCCTTGTAGAAAATCCATCATCGAGCCCGGCCGAGCGACTTGCCGCCCTCGAAGGCTGTGCCCGGATTATCGGCACAAAGCAGGCGCGCACGGGAGAATCGAACAATCACATCCATACCTGCTACAGTTTCAGCCCATACACACCAGCATCGGCAGCCCTTGCTGCGCGCTGTGCGGGGCTCGATGTAGCGGGTTCGGTAGATCACGACACGCACGCGGCTGCCCAGGAGATGCGCGCGAGCTGTGCCATGCTTGGGCTCGGTGCTGTCACAGGCTTCGAGTTGAGGGTTTCGCTTGCGGAGGCTGCGAGGAGCCTTCCCAACTCTGCAAGACGGATTCTTATCGAACGAAAACTAAACAATCCCGACTCGACAGGCATCATCTACATGACAGTACAGGGAGTTCCGCCTGCTTCCGGAGAAGAAGTCGCCCGGGTCCTGCTTCCGGTCAGACAGGCTCGAGCTGCCCGAACCCGCGCCATGACGGAAAAGGCTTCGGACATGCTCGTTTCGCTGGGGCTCGAGGGTATCGATTTCAAACGCGATGTAATGGGAATTTCGCTCTTTGACAGAGGCGGAACCATTACCGAACGGCACCTGCTCGCGGCAGTTTCGCGCCGGATACTCGAGCGCTTCCCGCCCGGCGCGGAGCTTGTGCGTTGGCTATGCGAGGAGTTCGGCAAAGGGCTCGGAATCTCGATGAGCGCCTCACAGCGGCGCCTTCTTTCGGATCCTGGCAATCCTTATGCGGAATACGACCTGCTGGGGGTGCTCAAAGCCGAGGTTCTGGAACGCTTCTTCATTCAGCCTGACAGGGAATGCCTTGATGTGCAGGAAGTGCTTGCCCTTGCGCGGCGCATCGGGGCCATTCCAGCCTATGCCTATCTGGGAGATGTGACCGAATCCCCAACTGGCGACAAAAAGGCCGAAAAATTCGAAGACGAGGTACTCGATGAGCTCTTTCCCTTGCTGAAGGAAATAGGTTTTCGGGCTATTGCCTACATGCCGCCCCGCAACAGCCCCAGCCAGCTTGCGCGCGTACGGGACCTCTGCAGGAAATACGATTTCATGGAAATTTCCGGCGTAGACATCAATCAGCCGCGGCAGTCGTTCAATTGTCAGGAACTCAGATTACCGGAATTCCGGCACCTCGACGATGCGACATGGGCGATGGTGGCGCATGAAGCGCTCTGCGGGCTCGATTCCCGCTTCGGTTTGTTTGCAAATGACAATCCGCTGCGCGATCTGCCGCTTGCAGAGCGCATCCGGCGCTATGCCGAGGCAGGAAGATCCATGGATAGCAGTGCCGCAGATTCGCTCGAGAAGACAGCCGCGGCTCTCTTGGAAGGGAGGATAGCATGACGCTAATGCCTGATGTGCACGCGCTCGCACCAATGCTGCGCGGGCTTATTCTGTCCCAGTTTTCCAGTCTGTGCATGGTGCAGGAAATCCCGGACTCTTCAGGGAAAGAGCAAAAGTCCCTCTTCGATCTGCGCCTTGCAGGCGTTGAAGCAGGGGTCGAACTGGAGGACAGGACACTCGCCTCCTCGCTCACCGCTTCGCTCAGAGAGGCATTCTCGAGCTCCTCGTTTTTGCGTTCAACCCTGGAAAAAGAGGGCACACTCGAGTTCACTCTGCGAGATGCCCGCGGCACCATCCTGTGCCGTCTGCTGGCGCATGCCCTTGGCCAGGTAGATCCCCGCCTTGGCTTGCAAGTCCGGGAGCCGGGAAATCCAGCTCTGCTTTCTGTCGATCTTCAGACTGCAGTGGTCAAGGGACGCATTGCGCTGGTGACCGGAGCAGCCCAGGGCTTCGGTGCCGAGATTGCACGGGGGCTCGCACGATCCGGCGCAGTCGTCTGGATTGCCGATATCAATGCATCTGCGGCGCAGGCCTTTGCCTGCACGCTCGAACAGGAAACAGGCATCCCCGCCTATTCCCTTGCCGTGGACGTACGCGATCCATCTTCGGTAAGCACGGCGTTTGAAACCGTAACCCGTACAACCGGCGGCCTCGACCTCGTCGTCTCGAACGCAGGGGTCCTCAGAGCCGGCTCGGTGCTCGAGCAGAGCCTCGACGAGTTCAGGTTCGTGACAGAAGTCAATTACTACGGGTTTTTCAACATCACCCAGCAGGCAGCCCGCATCATGCGCCTTCAGTGGCTCTGCGCTCCGGATTGGTACACCGATATCATCCAGATCAATTCCAAGTCCGGTCTGCAGGGCTCGAACCGCAATGGCGCCTATGCAGGTTCCAAATTCGGCAGTATCGGCCTGGTCCAGAGCTTTGCGCTGGAATTGATCGATTACCGCATCAAGGTGAACGCCATCTGCCCCGGCAACTTTTTCGACGGCCCGCTCTGGTCCGATCCCGTTAATGGACTCTTCGTGCAGTATCTCAAGTCCGGAAAGGTTCCCGGCGCAAAGAGCGTCGAGGATGTGCGCGCGTTCTATGAAGCAAAGATCCCCATGCGGCGCGGCTGTTATGGACCTGATGTCATGAAGGCCATCTATTATCTTATGAGTCAGGTGTATGAAACCGGGCAGGCCCTGCCAGTCACGGGCGGACAGGTAATGCTGAACTGATCTGCCGGATGAACCGGAGCACAAGGAGGCACATGATGACCGAAGCAATCGCCGTTCTCGATATCGGCATGACCAACAAAAAGGTCGTCCTCTACTCTCTCGACCTGAAACAGCTTGAGGAACACAAGCGCACCTTCCCGCCCCGGATGGTCGATGGGCTCGAAACGCACGACCTCGAGGCAATCGAAGCATGGTTTCTGGCGGTCCTCGAGGATTGCGCAACACGATGGCGCATAAGGGCGATCGCAGTGAGCACGCACGGGGCAACCTTCGTCTGTACTGACGAAGAAGGAAGGCCGGTGGCGCCATGCATCTACTACACGCACGAGCCAGGGCCTGATTTTCATGCACGTTTCTACGCTCTGGCAGGAGAGCGGGTCACGCTCCAGAAAGCGACCGGCACTCCCGATTTTGCTGCCCTCATCAATCCGGCCAAGGGACTTTTCTTTCTCTCCGAACGCTGCCCCGAGGCTCTGTCTGCCGCCCGATACATTCTTCCCTATCCGCAGTACTGGGGAATGCGGTTTACCGGCCTGCCCTCGGCAGATGGCACCTATGTCGGCTGTCATACCTATCTCTTCGACTGGCTCGAAAACGGCTATTCGACCGTCGCCGACAGGCTGGGCATCCTCAGCAAACTGCCAACGCCAATCCGCAGTCCCTGGGAGGTGCTGGGAACCATCAAGCCCGAGATCGCCTCCAGAACAGGCCTGAAGCCCGATACCATCGTCACGCTTGGCATTCACGATTCCAACGCCTCGATCATCCCCCACATGCTGATCAGGAAGGGAAGGGATTTCGTGCTCAATTCGACAGGAACCTGGTGCGTCCTCATGCATCCGGTGGAGCGCTACGGGTTTGAGCCCGATGAGCTGGGCAAGGTGGTCTTTTTCAACCGCAGTGCATGGAATACCCCCATCAAGACCGCGATTTTCCTTGGCGGCAAGGAGTACGAAACCTGGGCGAATCTCATCGCACGTTCGGCCCGGCGTTCGGCCGCACTCCCCGCACCCGGCATCGAGGATTTCCGCTCAGTTCTTGCCGAGAAATCCTGTTTTATCCTGCCCGAAATCGTGCCCGGCAGCGGCCAGTTCCCCGGCTCGGCAGCCTGCGCGGTTGAACACGGCGTGCGGTACTCTCTCGATTCCATCGAAAAAGACCTTGCCTTGCCGCATTTCATGAACAACAGCAGAAAGGCTCTGGCAGTCCTCACCATTTCGCTTGTCATGCAGACCCTCGTCGCCCTCGAGCGGACTGGGCTTTCTGCTGGAACCGAAATCCTGACCGAAGGCGGGTTCAGAAACAACGCTGAATACAACAGCCTGCTTGCCTCAGCACTGCCGCAGAACCGCGTCTGTCTCACCGATCTAAGAGAAGCGACCAGTTTCGGTACGGCGCTCACCGCCCTTTCAGCTCTCGGCGGCCTGCCTCCGGAACAGCTTGCTTCATTCATTTCCATTGAAGAAATCCCCGTCCATCCCATGCCTGTCGGCGAGCTTCTTGGCGAATACCGTCAGGCCTGGCAGCAGCACATCACAGGAGGTGCTCGATGAAAACCAAAGCAGTCCGCATTCATGGAGTAAATGATCTGAGGCTTGAGGAATTCGACCTGCCTCCCCTCGGAGATGACGAAATCCTCGCGCGCATCGTCAGCGACTCGATCTGCATGTCATCGCACAAGCTCGCGATGCAGGGTGACCGGCACAAGCGCGTCCGGGCTCCCCTTGAACAACAGCCTGTTATCATCGGACACGAGTTCTGCGGAGAAATTGTCGAAGTGGGCAAAAAATGGGCTCACCGCTTCCAGCCGGGAATGAGATTCGCCATTCAGCCAGCCCTTAACTATCAGGGCACGCTCTGGGCTCCCGGCTACTCCTACCCCTACATCGGCGGCGATGCGACATGGATCGTCATTCCAAACGAAGTCATGGAAATGGACTGCCTCCTTGAATACAAGGGAGATGCATTCTTCATGGGTTCGCTCGCGGAGCCGGTGTCCTGCATTGTGGGAGCCTACCATGCGCAATATCATACCAGCCCGGGATCCTATGTCCATGAAATGGGTATCCGCGAAGGCGGTTCCCTCGCCCTGCTCGCCTCGGTCGGTCCCATGGGGCTTGGCGCCATCGATTATGCGATCAACGGCAGCCGCAAGCCAGCCCGCGTCGTGGTGACGGACATCGACCAGGCCAGGCTGGATCGGGCCCGTACACTCATTCCGCCGGAGTCGGCTCGCAAAAAGGGAATCGAACTTGTGTATGTGAACACAAGGGATATGGCAGACCCGGTCGCTGCTCTGCGCGAGATCAATGGCGGCGCTCTTTTCGACGATGTCTTCGTCTTCGCGCCGGTGCGCAGCCTTGTCGAAATGGCCGACAGGCTTCTCGGCCACGATGGATGTCTCAATTTCTTTGCCGGTCCCACCGATCCCGAATTCTCGGCCCAGTTCAACTTCTATAATGTGCACTACGAATCGCATCATCTGGTGGGGACTTCGGGCGGCAATACCGACGACATGCGCGAATCCCTCGAGATGATGGCAAAAGGGCTATTGCGCCCGGAAGCCATGATCACCCATGTGGGCGGCCTCAATGCGGTCGCAGAGACGACGATCAATCTGGATAGAATTCCGGGCGGCAAGAAGCTGATCTACACGCATAAGAAGCTGGACCTCGTGGCGATTGCAGATTTCGCCGAGCGCGGCAGGACGGACCCCTTCTATGCAGACCTTGCAGAGATTACGGCGCGGCACCAGGGGCTGTGGTGCAAGGAAGCGGAGGACTATCTGCTCGCCCATGCACCAGAAATTTGAGAAAATACGAAGAGGAGGCAAGAGGCATGGATGATTTCGAATTCCAGAATCCGACAAGAATCTATTTTGGCCCCAGCTACGAAGCACAGACAGGCGCCATCGCGGCAAAGTACGGCAAACGCGTTCTGCTCCACTACGGTGGAAAGAGTGCCGAGCGGTCGGGTCTTCTTCCTCTCATTCGGACTTCGCTCGCTCAGGCAGGTCTGGAAACTGTGGAACTGGGAGGCGTCCAGCCGAATCCCCGCCTCGGACTTGTCTACGAAGGCATTGCCCTCTGCAGAGCTCGAAAGATCGACCTCATTCTGGCAGTGGGCGGAGGCAGTGCAATCGACTCAGCCAAGGCGATTGCGCTCGGCGCATGCTACGAAGGCGATGTCTGGGATTTCTATACGGGGAAGGCAGTGCCGCAGAAAGCCCTGCCGGTCGGAACGGTGCTCACGATTCCTGCGGCAGGCAGTGAAGCGAGTACCGGCAGTGTGATCACAAAGGAAGAAGGCCTGCTCAAGCGTGCGGTCAATTCCGAGCTCATCTATCCGCGCTTCTCAATTCTCAACCCCCAGCGCTGTGCAACCCTGCCGCCGGAACAGGTGGCAAATGGTGTGACCGACATCATGTGCCATCTGATGGAGCGCTATTTTACCAATTCCCGGCCGGTTGAATTTACCGACCGCCTCATCGAGGCGACACTCCGCACCGTCATTGCAAGCGCCCCGCGGGTTCTCGCCAATCCCTCCTCCTACGATGACTGGGCAGAGCTCATGTGGGCAGGTACGATCGCGCACAACAACCTGCTCAATACCGGCCGTGTCGGCGACTGGGCTTCGCACGATATTGAGCACGAGCTGAGCGCCCTGTACGACATCGCGCACGGCGCGGGGCTGGCTGTCATTTTCCCCGCATGGATGCAGTACACGCTCCACCACGATGTTGCACGCTTTGCGCAGTTTGCGGTCCGCATCTGGGGAGTCGAGGATGATTATTTCAATCCGGAACGAGCAGCGCGCGAGGGAATACAGCGGCTCGAAGCCTTCTGGCGCTCCATCGGCCAGCGCACGAGACTGCACGAGCTGGGCATCGACGACAGCCGCTTTGCGGAAATGGCGCAGAAATGCACCGATGGCAACACCCACACGGTCGGGAATTTTGTCAAACTGAACAGCAGCGATATCGTCGCGATTTACAGGCTGGCGCTATAGGAGCGCGGTACGGCCAGCTCCTGCTCCACCCAGGCCGAAAGCCTTTCGATCTGCTCGCGCGTCCGCGCGGGGGCTGGCCCGCCTGTCTGCATGCGCCGCTGGACACAGGCCTCGGGATCGAGATAGCCCGCGATTTCTCCTGCGCTGAGCCCTGTGGAGGCGAAGGCCTCGTGCACCGCAAGGTCCTCAGGCCCGATATCGCGCAGGGATTTCCCCGCTTCCACACAGCGCTGGACGAGCAGTTTTGCCGCCTGGTAGGAAGTTCTGAAGGGAACTCCCTGCTTTGCCAGCAATTCTGCAATGTCGGTCGCTTCGAGAAAGCCTTCCCGCAGTGCCTGCCGCATTCTGGTTACATCCGGCTCGATGCTGGACACCAGGACGCGGAAGGCTTCGAGCGCGCCATTGACGGTCTGCTCGATATCGAAGAACAGTTCCTTGTCTTCCTGCAGGTCGCGGTTGTAGGCATAGGGAAGGCCCTTCTCCATGACGAGGAGAGCCTGCAGAGCGCCAAACACGCGCCCCGCCTTGCCGCGGATGAGCTCCGCAGGGTCGGGATTGCGCTTCTGCGGCATGATGCTGGAGCCCGTGCTCGCCCTGGGGCCGATCTTGACAAAGCCGTACTCCGAACTCGCCCAGAGGACGATATCCTCGCAGGCGCGCGAAAGATGCATCATGAGCGTTGCTGAAGCCGAGGCGTATTCTACCACCCAGTCACGGTCTGCCACCGCATCCATGGTATTGGCGGCAGGCCTGGCAAAGCCGATCAGTTCTGCGGTGCGCTCCCGGTCAACCGGAAGCCCGCTTCCCGCCAGCGCGCCTGCCCCCAGGGGGCTTTCGTCCGCCCGCCTGCCAGCGTCGGCAAAACGCCCCGCATCGCGTTCGAGCGCCATGCACCATGCGAGCACATGATGCGCCAGGGTTACCGGCTGGGCTCGCTGAAGGTGGGTATATCCCGGCATGAGCGTGCCTGTGTTCGCCTCGGCAAGCCTGAGGCAGGCATCCACTGCCTCGATCACCTTGCGGCGCGTCAGAAGGCAGGCATTGCGCACATGGAGCCGGAAGGCGGCCGCCACCTGGTCGTTCCGGCTGCGGCCGGCATGAATGCTCCTGCCAATATCCCCAAGCCTTTTGGTAAGTTCAGCCTCGAGAAAACTGTGGACATCCTCGGCCTGCAGATCGACCGCGAGCGTACCCTGCTCGATCTCTCGGCGCATCCGGGAAAGCTCGTCCACAAGCGCCGCGGCATCCTGTGCCGGAAGTATCCCCTGCTCGCCCAGCATGATCGCATGGGCCTGCGAACAGACAATATCCTCGATGACGAGCCGCGAGTCCACTGCAATACTTGAAAGAAAGCGGTCGACCGCGGGGTCGAGCCCCGGGCCGCCGCCTACCTGCCACAAGGTCGCCATCAGCACTCAGTCTCCTGCGGGAGCAGTATAGCCCGAGCTTCCCGGCTTGACCACATCCGGACCTGCTGCCGCGCCATGCTTCTTGATGCGCTCGTTGAGCCTGGCCCTGACCTTGGTAGGCAGGCCGAAGAGATTGATGAAGCCGGTCGAGTCCTTGTGCGAGAACAAAGGCCCGGTAGTGAAGCTCGCGAGGCTTGCGTCGTACAGCGAGTACGGAGAGACAGCGCCGGCAAAGATGAGATTGCCCTTGTAGAGCTTGAGCGTCACCTGTCCGGTCACGACTTCCTGCGTGCTGTCCACGAAGGCGCAGAGTGCCTTGCACAATGGGCTGAACCACTCGCCCTCGTACAGAATCTCGGCAAAGCGCTGAGCTACCGTCATCTTGAAGGAAAGGGTCTTTTTATCGAGGCAGAGCATTTCCAGCCTGTCGTGGGCTTCCATGATGATGGTGCCGCCCGGCGTCTCGTACACACCGCGCGATTTCATGCCCACCACGCGGTTTTCGACCATGTCGACAATGCCGATGCCATGCTTGCCGCCAATCTTGTTGAGGGTATGTACGAGGGTGACAGGGTCGAGTTTCTGACCATTCACCGAAACGGGTACTCCCTTTTCGAAACCGATGGTTACGTACTCAGGCTTGTCAGGCGCCTTTTCCGGAGGAACGCACATCTTGAGCATGCCTTCGAAATGAGGTTCGTTGGCGGGATCCTCGAGGTCAAGGCCTTCGTGGCTGATGTGCCAGAGATTGTCGTCGCGGCTGTAGGAATCTTCCTTTTTCATGGGAACGGGGATGCCGTGCGCCTCGAGATAGGCGATCTCCTCTTCCCGGCTCTGGATGTCCCAGATTCTCCAGGGCGCGATAACTTCCATTTCGGGTGCAAAAGCCTTGACGCCGAGTTCGAAGCGTACCTGGTCATTGCCCTTGCCTGTACATCCATGGGCGACGGCATCGGCGCCTTCGGCAAGCGCCACCTCAGCCAGGCCCTTAGCGAGGAGCGGCCGCGCAGCGCTGGTACCGAGCAGGTATTTTTTCTCATAGGGAGTACCGGCCTTGACCAGGGCCCAGAGATATTCCTTGACGAAGGCTTCTTTCTGATCGAGCTTGATGAATTTGGATGCGCCGCTGGCCAGCGCCCGCTTGCCAATAGCCTCGAAGTCAGCTTCCTGGCCGACATCGCCGCACACCGCAATGACTTCGCAGTCATAGTGTTCCTTGAGCCACGGAACGATGACCGTGGTATCTAGTCCGCCGGAATATGCCAGAACTATCTTCTTCTTCATAATAATGCTCCTGGTATTAAGATGCTGATGAGACCCGCACGAGGCCGTGAAGGTGCCTGCCGCCGCGGACAGGCATCAAAGCCGGCTTCTACGGAGGCGGATCTTGGAGGATTTCAGGACACAGAATGCAGTGAAATGTAACTTCATGCAGGGAGAATAGCATATGCCTCATTTTTATGCAATACCTCTTGCATTATTATGTATATATTGGCGATTTTTGAATGCGCTGCCGCCTTGCGCAGCAGCCTTGCACAGCCCCCGGCACCACTTTGTCCGCAGTCCCGACAATGATATGCTGGCTTTATGAATCCTTCAGCCGATACCTCATCAGGCGCCCTTAATAACAGGCCTTTTCTCTCTGTCTGCCTCAATCCTGTCATCCAGAAAACACTGGTCTATGAACACATCGCGCGGGGAGAAGTCAACCGCACCTCCCGCTGGCGGATCGACGCTTCCGGCAAGGGTATCAACGTTACGAGAATTCTCTCTCAGTGCGGCGAGCCCGTCATACACCTGACCCAGCTGGGAGGGCCAACCCGCGACTGGTTCCTTTCGATGTGCCGGGATGATGGGCTTGTGGTCGAATGGGTGGAGTCCGGGTCCCCCATCCGCTTCTGCACGACACTGATCGAGACAAAGCATGCCAGCGCAACAGAGCTTGTGGAAGAAGCCCTGCCGGTAGCCAAAGAGACAGGTTCCCGCATAGAGGCCCGTTTCCAGAGCCTGATTGCCAAAGCCCGCATAGTCATCCTCTCGGGTACCATCGCCGCAGGCTTCAAGCCCGGCCTTATGTCCAGGCTCGCTTCCATTGCAGGCCAGGCGGGGGTGCCCCTTGTCCTCGATATCAAGAAGCAGGACCTTTTGGACAGCCTGCCCTCCAGGCCTCTCTGCGTAAAGCCGAATCTCGAAGAGCTTGCTCAAACGATCGGTCTTCCCTATGAACAAGTAAAAGATGAACAAGCAGCCCGCGCGCTGGTCGAAAAGACAGGCCGAGAATGGTACGATACCTGGGGTACCTATCTGGTCGTCACGCGCGGCAGTCTTCCCACTCTCTATTGGAGCGGAAGCGAGCTTCGCGAATGCCCGATCACTCCCGTCAAAGCGCTCAATCCCATTGGCTCGGGCGATGCCTTCTGTGCGGGTCTTGCCCGCATGCTGGCGCAGGGTGCATCCATTGACGAAGCGGTGAAGGAGGGCACAAGGCTCGGCGCGCTCAATGCTATCCAGCTCAAGCCCGGCTCGATTGCATGAACTGGCTTGCATGCACTGTCCCGCATGAATTCGCTGGCATGAAGCCGCATGCATGAAAAAGGCCGGCGCCGCATCCGCAGCCCCGGCCTTTGCCTACTCACAGCATTATTTCAGAAACAGGAACTCGATGTGCCGGATCTCAGCTCCACTTCGACATGTCGAGTTCTTTTTCGGTCTTCGCAACAATCGCCGATCCAGCCATATCTCCCGTCACGTTCAGGCAGGTGCGGCCCATGTCGAGCAGGGCATCGATACCCAGAATCATCGCATAGGCAGCAGCGACCGCTGACCCCTCGGTCACCTTGAGACCGATCGATTCGAGCACCATGAGCAGCATGATCGCCCCGGCGCCAGGCACGCCTGCCGTTCCGATGCTGGCCAGCGTCGCGGTGATGATAACCGTAAGCTGCTGGTTAATTGTAAGCGGCTGATTGGTGGCAAAACCGATGAACATGGCGCAGACGCCCAGGTAGATGGCTGTTCCGTCCATGTTGATGGTTGCGCCCAGCGGCAGTGTGAAGGAGCTGATCGCCCTCGGAATGCCGAGCTTTTCCTCGCTGCAGCGCATGGTTACCGGCAGAGTGCCGCTCGACGAACGGGTTACGAACGCCGTAATCATCGCCTCGTTGGCTCCCTTCAGGAATTTCCAGAAGCCGAGTTTGTAGACCGAGAGCAATCCTCCGTACGTCAGCACCATGTGCACGATGAGCGCGGCATAGGTTGCGAGCGTCACCATGAAAAGCGGACCAATCGCCTTCGGCCCCTGCTGTGCAAATACCTGCGCAATAAGCACGAACACACCAATGGGTGCATACTGCATGATGCCGCTGACCACTTTGTACATGGTTTCAGCTGCCGCATTGCTTGCATCGAGCAGGACGGTTCCCGCTTTCGCCAGCGCCTGCTGCTTCGAATCCTTGACATAGGAAAGCCCGATGCCGAATACCACCGCGAAGAAAATGATCGGAAGTACATCACCCTTCATCAGCGACTCGAAGGGATTGGTTGGCACGATGTTCAGAATGATCTGCACAAGCGTAGGAGCAGCTGCTTCCTTGCCCTTGATGGCAGCATCCCCAACTACGTTGAACCCTGCACCAGGCTGGAAGATGTTGGCGAACACCAGGCCGATGAGCACCGCGAACGCGCTCGTCAGCAGATAGTACACCATGATCTTGACGCCAACCTTGCCAAGGCGTGACGGAGCAATGCTCGCCGCACCCGAAACCAGCGAAAACAGGATGACCGGCACCACGATCATCTTCAGGAGCCTTATGAAAAGGTCGCCGAAGAATTTGGAATTGTCGACAAAGGGCTTCACCGATGCTGGAAAGAATCCAAGTATGATACCGACAATCGCGCCGAGCACGAGACCGATGAGAATACGCGCCAGCAGATTGGTCTTGAAATACCAATCCATGGCGCCTCTCTTCTTCTGTTCAGCCATGCAGAACCTCCTTATTGTGAAAGTAAATCCCCAAGTCGATAATTATGGTGCCACTTTTTGCCGCGCGCAAGATGCAATTTGACAAAAAGACTGCAATCTGCAAGAATCGAAGCATGGCAGGAAAAACCATTGGTATTCTCGGCGGCATGGGACCGGAAGCAACCTCCTTCTTCTTTTCCATGCTGGTCAGACTCGATATCGCACCGCGCGACCAGGACCATCTCCATATCATTGTCGACTCGGATCCGTCCATACCAGACAGGACCCGCTTTCTCCTCGAAGGCGGAGAAGATCCGCTTCCCGCCATGCTCGCTTCCGCCCGGAGGCTTCTTTCTGCCGGCGCCGATCTCTGTGGCATCCCCTGCATGACCGCGCATGCCATCCTGCCGCGCCTTCGCTCACACTGCCGTCTCAGAATACTCTCGGCGTTCGAAGAAACGAGCCGCGCCCTCGACATAAGCGCAGCGCCTATCCGCAGGCTCGGCATTCTGGGTACCATCGGTACTAAAAGCTCGCGCCTCTTCGAAACAGCCATGCCCGACCGCATCATGCTCTGGCCCGATGCAGAAGCGCACCGTTCTCTTGTCATGGAAGCGATTTATGGGAAACAGGGCATCAAGGCAGGCAATACGGGAAGCGAGCCGCGGCGCCTTCTTATGGAAGCAGCCCGAATGCTCATCGAGCAGGGCGCAGAAGCCATCGTAGCCGGCTGTACCGAGGTTCCGCTCGCTCTTTCGCAGAAGGATTTCGACATACCCTTCGTCGATCCCATGGAGCATTTGGCCCGTGCACTCATCCGCGAAGCCCGCGGCTGATCTGTGCACCGCCTTCACACGCGAAGCCCGCTGCTGATCTGCGGGCCGCCCCAGTCCGAGAAGCCCGCGGCTGATCTGCGGGCCGCCCCAGTCCGCGAAGCCCGCGGCTGATTTACGCACCTGGCTTTTTCCCATATAGTAATGCAATCATGCTCTTCATTGACCGCTGTGATGGAACAAGAGTTAAGGGACAGCACGCACTCAATGCGCTCATGCCCTACATGATGCGGGGGAGAAACGAGTCTGCTGTCTATTATGAAAAGGAAATCAACATCGAGAATGCTCTTGCGTGGCTCAAGTCGTGCCGCGCGCCCGATACGTCACCATCCGAGCGCCTGAGTATTTTCGGCCTTATTCTTACCGCCGCCCTTCGGACACTGAGCCTCTACCCCCAGCTGAACCGCTTTGTCCACCGCCGCGCGGTATACCAGCGCAAGCACCTTACCTTTTCCTTCATCGTCAAACAGCAGTTTTCCCATGACGCACCCGAAGTGAATGCAAAGGTATTTTTCGATCCTTCAGACAGCATCGACACGGTGCAGAAAAAAATAAGCCAGGCAATTGCGGACGCCCGGGTCCATGGCGAGGGAGAGGGAGAGCGCTTTGCCCGCTTCTTCCACCATATTCCTGGCGGCAAGGCACTGATAATGGGCGTGTACCGTCTGCTCGATACCCTCAATATCGCCCCCTGGAGTCTTATCCGCATGGATCCTCTGTATTCGAGCATCTATTTCGCGAATCTGGGATCGATCGGGCTCGACGCCCCCTTTCATCATCTGTACGAATGGGGAACCACGAGCATTTTCATTGTCATAGGGAAAATGCACACCAAAGAGCTATGGCACGGAGACAAACGTATCCGCCAGCGCTATCTGAGTTTCAAGATTACGCTGGACGAGCGCATCGCCGACGGCCTCTTGTTCGCTGAAGCAGCGTCGGCGTTCTACCGCATGATTTCAACGCCCGAGTTATTGAACCTGCCCCTGGATGCACTGAAAAGCGCGTTGCGGTAGACTCCGCATTGGCTTCATGCGCTTTCTTTGGCCGCCTCGCAGGTCGTCGAAGAAGCGCAGGTGCTGCAAGCCCCGGATCCCGCAGTTTCCGAATTCTTCTTCGATGCGGTGGATGCAGAGGAGGATTTTTTCGAGTCGGTGATATAGAAGCCGGAGCCTTTGAAGATGATACCGGTACCGCCTCCGATCAGTCTCCTCACCTCACCGCCGCATACGGGGCAGACTTTGAGGGGAGCTTCTGACATGGCTTGAAAGGCTTCGAACGAATGATTGCAGACGCGGCACTCATATTCATACGTAGGCATCACACTCACCTCTCGCAAGAGTTTCCAGAATATGCTGTATATGCAAATAATAGCAATAAACCGCACGCGCGTAAAGTCTGGCTGCGCCTGAGCCTGGCCGAACCGAGCCGAACCGAAGCGGACCGAACCGAACCAAGCCGGGCTGAGCCGCACGGGTCTAGACTACGCCCAGTGCCCTGCCGACCTTTGTGAACGCCGAGACCGCCGTGCGGATCTGCTCCTCGGTGTGTGCAGCCGAAACCTGCACCCTGATGCGCGCCTTTCCCCTGGGTACGACCGGGAAGGAGAAGCCGATGACATAGATGCCCTCATCGAGCAGGGCGTCGGCCATGCGGTGAGCGAGCTTTTCGTCGTAGAGCATGACGGGGCAGATGGGATGCACGCCGGGGCGGATATCGAAGCCCGCTTCGGTCATCAGCCTGCGGAACAAAAGCGTGTTCGATTCGAGCCTGTCGCGCAGTTCGGTCGATTCATTCAGCAATTCCAGCGCCTTGAGAGTGCCGCCCACGATTGCCGGCGCGAGGGTGTTCGAGAACAGATAGGGGCGGGCTTTCTGGCGCAGATATTCGACGATCTCCCCATGCGCGGCGATCACGCCGCCAGAGGCACCGCCGAGCGCCTTGCCGAAGGTGGTAGTGATGATGTCCACCCTTCCTGCCACACCGCAATGCTCCCAGGTTCCTCTGCCGTGCGCACCCATGAAGCCTGTCGCGTGCGAATCGTCGACCATGACGAGGGCATCGTATCGCTCGGCCAGATCGCAGATAGCGTTCAAATTGGCGATATCTCCGTCCATGGAGAACACGCCGTCGGTGGCGATCATCCTGATACGTGCACCGCTTGCTTCCTTGAGACAGCGCTCGAGCCCCTTGAGCGGCTTGCCGGTGTCGTGGTCGGTTTCCTCCACGTCGCGCATGTCGGCATGCTTGTAGATCCAGCGCTTGGCACGGCAGAGGCGCACGCCGTCGATAATCGATGCATGGTTGAGGCTATCGGTTATGATGGCGCAATCCTCGTCGAGCAGGGGCTCGAATACTGCGCCGTTCGCATCAAAGCAGGAAGAAAAGAGGATCGCATCTTCCATGCCGAGGAAGTCCGCAACGCGCCGCTCGAGTTCCTTGTGCGCCGACTGTGTACCGCAGATGAAGCGCACCGAGGAAAGGCCATACCCAAAGCGCTCCATGGCGTCCATTGCCGCCTTTCTGATCCGCGGATCGTTGGAAAGCCCCAGATAATTGTTTGCACAGAAATTGATGACTTCCTTGCCATCCGAAACGCGGATCGCAGATCCCTGGGGCGTCACAATGACGCGCTCATTCTTGTACAGGCCATCGGCCCTGATTGCATTGAGTTTTTCAGTAAGCTCCGCTTTCATTGAACCGTACATATTACTGCTTTCTCCTCCAGAATCCCATCACGCTTCCCACCAGTCCTCCGATAATATGCGAAAACTGCGAAATATTGTCCTGTCTGGTAAGCGCATCCCACACCTGACCTCCAAGATACACCACCATGATCAGCACAAAGGTCAGCGGCACTTCCCCCTTCGAAAAATTGGTAATGGAAGCCAGCATGATCATCATGAAGACCACCCCGCTCGCACCAAGAAGTATCACGTTCGGAAACAGCAGGGCATTGGCCAGTCCCGTAGCAAGCGCCGTAATCAGAATGCTCATCAGGATGAAGCCCGAACCGTAGACAGTCTCGAGAATGGGCCCGAGCAGGAGGATCATGGTGAAATTCGAAATGAAATGCTGAATGCCCGCATGCCCCAGCACATGGGTGAACAGTTTGATGTAATCGCCGAACCTCGAAGTATTGAAGGGAGCCGGCGTCGAAAACCATGCAGGAATCAGCGCGGGCAAAAGAGTCTGGCTCAGCACCAGCACCAGCGCTGACATGAAGGTGAACGTGAGCGTTACCGGTGCATTGTAGCGAATGCGCATGCGAAGTCCTCCGGTGCGATCATTGTATCACAGGTCGAGCGACAGGGACACGGGGCAGTGGTCCGAACCCATTACTTCAGGATGTATGCGCGCATCCAACAGATAGGGCGCCATTTCAGCATTGGTGCAGTGGTAGTCGAGCCGCCATCCGATATTCTTTTCTCTGGCTCCGCGTGCCCGGTAGCTCCACCAGGTGTAGTGTCCCGGTTCTTTACAGAAATGCCTGAAGGTGTCGATGTACCCCATCCCTGTGAACTTGTCCATCCATGCGCGCTCTTCGGGCAGGTACCCGGCATTGCCTTCGTTCTGTTCTGGCCTTGCCAGATCGATGGGCTTGTGTGCAATATTGTAATCGCCAGCAACGATCACATGCCGGCCGCGAGCACGCTGGCGCTCGCAGAAATCCAGAATGGCGTCGCAGAAGCGGATCTTGTAGTCGAGCCGCGCCCCGGCTTCCTGACTGTTGGGGAAATAGGCGCTGACAAGGAGAAAACCGCCGAAGTCCGCGATGACAGTCCTTCCCTCGCGGTCGAATTCTTCGATGCCCAGACCGAACACCTGTTCCGGCTCTCTGAGCGAAAACAGCGCGGTGCCGGAATAGCCCTTCTTATCGGCAAAAGACCAGAACGAATGATACCGCGCGCCATTTTCGGCCCTGGGATGGCGGAACTCTTCCGTCAGCTGATCTTCCTGCAGTTTGATTTCCTGCAGACAGACAAAATCCGCACCGCTGCGCTCCATCCAGTCGAACAGACCTTTCTGTGCGCAGGCACGAAGCCCATTCACGTTCCATGACGCCAGACGAATCATCGATGTACTCTCTCCCTCTTCATCGTTCTTCGAAACCATGCGTGAAATACTCTTCATAGACCAGATCGCAGGCAGCCCGGCAGGCCTGAATCGCGCTGTATTCAGTCCCCAGTATTTTCGATCCAGAAGGACCGAAACGCTGGTCATGATGGATGTAGTCTTCTGATGCAGCCTGGACGATGAGTTCCGAAAGATGTCGGGACCTCGTGACGACCACCACTACTTCGGGCGCAAGGAGGCGGCGGATATCGCGGACAGCATGAGCAGCGTAATTGAGGATGGTTCTCAGCAGGCTGACGGCTTTTTCCGGATCCTTCTCGATGATGTGGTCCGCCTCTCCGATTTCGGCGCAGGGACCGAGTGCAGAAAGTGCGCGGCACACTTCTTCTTCATTGAGGTAGAGTTCGAGACAGCCGCGGTTGCCGCAGGAGCATTCACGACCCTCTCTATCCACCGAGAGATGGCCCACCTCGAAAGCTGTTCTGCTGTGATCCGAGACGAGCTTGCCGTTCTGCAGGTAGGCGCCCCCTACGCCCGCCCTCACCAGAAACATGAACAGCGAAGAAGCATTTCGCGCCATTCCATAGCGTTGTTCGGCCATGGCCACAATCGAAGCATTGTTCGAGACAATAACGGGTACGCCGAATATGTCGTGCAGTTTCTGGCCGAGAGGATACTGAACCATGCCCGGAATGCGTGCATAATAATGCACCACGCCCGTGCTGATGCCCACAGAGCCCGGCGCGCCGACACCGATGCCCAACAGCTGGTCCGCCTGGATGCAGGCTTCGTCGAGCATGTCGCGCACAAGACTCGCGATGAGGTTGAGGGCTTCTTCCGCGGAAGGAGGAGAAGCGAAACAGAGGCTTCGTTCGGCTACCTGACTGCCCCCAAAGTCCTGAAGAATCGCCGCGGCGGAATGAGCCCAGAAGTCGACACCTGCAACATAGGCCGCACCCGGCTTGAGCCGGTACAGCACCGGTTTGCGTCCCTTTTTTCCTTTCTGCTCTTTTCCTGCTTCCTGCGGCTCTGCCGGTTCGATAAGGCCGCTCTTCTCAAGGTCCGAAAATATCCTGAACACGGTGGGTGCCTTAAGGCCCGTTTTCAGAACTGCCCTGCTCTGCGACAGACTTCCGTTCCTGAATATCAGCCTGAGTACCATCCGCTGGTTGCGCTCGCGTATCAGGCGTGCGCGCAGGGGGCTCGTTTCTTCACTTGTCATTTCTGCTTTCCTCGATCCGGAGGCGGCTATGCGTACCGGCCCGGCATTGCACCTTCATTCTCCCATAATGGAATCGATGAGTTTCTTGAGTTCTTGATCGATGTCGCCCTTTTCCTGGACCTTGGACATGTCGATCTGGAAAATGCCGTCCTTGAATACAATCGGCCCGCGCTCAGGAGGAAGCAGAATCTCTTCATCCTCCCGTTCCAGCATGGAGAGCGCGCTCACATACTGGTCCTGCGGCATCCCGGCGGGACGCGGAAACACCTGCGAAGGCGCAGAGGCACGCCATGCCGGCTGGATATAGACGCGCATGCCGGCCTGTAACGATGCAATTGTCTTTTCACTCATTGACTGCATCAGAATACCCTGCGAACGCCAAGTCTGCAACCACCAAACTGCCATCGTCGCCAACAGATTCCGCTCGTGCTATACTGCCGCCATGAGCCGAAAACAGCGCGCCATCGTCGATGCATCGGAGCGCATCGCGCCCGGCGTACGGAAAGAACTGCAGGCCGCCATCCAGGCGGTAGAGGGGCGGGAAATATTCGCCATCGGTGTGCTGAATGCTAAGGGAGTTGTAGTACATGCGGAAATTCTCGCCCGTGGCAGCGAGGGAGCGGTGCCCGCACCCTTTGGCAATAATCGCGAAGCCCAGGTGCTCATCCACAATCATCCATCGGGTACGCTTTTCCCTTCAGACGCCGATGTAGCGGTTGCTGCCGATGCCGGTTCGATGGGAATCGGCAGTTACATTGTCGACAACGAAGTCGAAAAGCTCTTTATCGTCGTAGAACCCGTAGTGCGCAAACCCCTCCGCCCCCTCGATGCCGAGGAAATAGCTGGCGTGCTGGATGCAGGCGGCGCGCTGTCGGAAAAGATGCCATCGTTCGAACCGAGGCCTTCGCAGGTGGACATGGCCCGCGACGCTGCCCGCACCATTTCGGAAGGAGGCGTGCTGGTCGCCGAAGCGGGAACCGGAGTCGGCAAGTCCTTCGCATACATGGTTCCTTCCCTGGCATGGGCTTCCGGCAACGGCGAGCGGGTAGTGATTTCGACAGCGACGATCAATCTTCAAGAACAGATATTCAGAAAGGACTTTCCGGCGATCAATGCGCTGTTTCGAAAACCCGCAAAGGCTGTGGTCGTCAAGGGAAGAAGCAATTATCTGTGCAAGCGCCGCCTGTACGAGGCGATCGAAGAGGATGCGCTGTTTTCCGACACCTCGGTCAGGCTGAGACAGATACTCGAATGGGATAATAATGGTGGAAGCGGCGACAGGTCCGAGCTTTCGCTTGCAGACGACGATCCGATCTGGGGACGCATCTGCTCGGAGAGTGACTATTGTCTATTGTCGCGATGTCCCCACCGGGAACGCTGTCATGTAGTGCGCGTGCGCATGGAAGCGGCGAGCGCGCAGGTGATCATCGTCAATCACCATGTGCTTCTTGCCGATCTCGAGGCAAAGCGCCTGCGCGAAGGGATTCTCAATTCCATTCTCCCTTCCTACAGGACCCTTGTGATCGACGAAGCCCATGCACTCGAATCGAGCGCCACGAGTCTTTTCTCGCAGAGTTTTTCGATCCGCTCGTTTCAGAAAATTGCAGGCCGTCTGGTGCGGCGCAAAAAGCGAAGCCGCGCAGGAATCCTTCCATCAGTCGCCAGGCTCCATGGAGTCGACAATACTCTTATTCAGAAAGCCATCAAGCAGATCGACAAGATGCTCGCTTCCGCCGATCGCTGCAATCAGGCAGCCCTGGAAGCTTTCGGCGAAGGAGAAAGCTCCATGCTTGTCAAAGCACTGGAGGCGGGCAAGAGAAGTACGCTCAATACCGCGCTGGTCTCTCTGGAAAAGGAAGCGGCAGGTCTCGTGAGCGAGCTTGGCACGGTCTACGATTCGCTCGGACCCGAACTCATGGAGGAAGAATCGGTTGCCGAGCTTGCGCTCACCATGAAGACGCTGGAAGAACTCGCTTCGCTGGTACCGCGTTTTCGCTCGGCAGAAGAAGAACCGGATACCATTTTCTGGATGGAAGCATCCCGTCACGCCCAGAAAGAAACCCTTGCGCTCTTTACCGCGACGCCGCTCGAAGTTGCGCCCCTCCTGGCCGAGCGGCTGTTTTCTTCTGTGCATTCATGCATCTGTACCAGCGCCACGCTAACCATCAACGGCTCCTTCGACTGGTGGAAACGGCGGGTGGGTCTCGATAATGAAGTGCCTGACACTCCCGCCCGGCTTTCGGTCCGGTGCCGCATCTATCCTTCTCCCTTTCCCTACCGGCGTAATGCCATGCTGGCGATCGACACCGGCGCTCCCCTTCCCGACAGTCCGAAGTTTCAGGAATATCTTAACGAAGCGGTAACCAGTTTGCTCAACGCTTCGCGCGGCCGCGCGCTTGTGCTCTTCACAAGCCACCGCGCCCTTCGTGCAACCTTCGACTATGCAGCTCCGCTTCTCGAACGGCAGGGGATTCTGGCCCTGCGTCAGGGGCAGAAGGACCGCTTTTCCCTGCTGAACACCTTTGTCAACGATATTTCGAGCGTGCTCTTCGCTACCGAATCGTTCTGGGAAGGCGTCGATGCTCCAGGCGAGACGCTTTCGCTTGTCATCATCACAAAACTGCCCTTCCGCGTGCCGACCGACCCGGTTCACAGTTCGCGGGCTGCCGCTATCGAGGCGCGCGGGGGTAATTCCTTTGTAGAAATGAGCATCCCTGAAGCTGTCATCCTATTCAAGCAGGGATTCGGGCGGCTTATCCGCCATTCGCAGGACCGTGGCGTGGTGGCGGTGCTCGATGTGCGCATGGTAAAAAAGACCTATGGCAACCTTTTCGTGTCGAGCCTTCCCGAATGCCGCATCGAGGCAGGGCCGCTCGACCAGATCGCCCGCGCTGTGGCAGACTTTCTCGATAGAGGAACGGATTCATGAATACCCCTTCGTTTGACCGCAGGCCCTGCATACTCAAGCTGATCAATCCCGTTCAGCAGTACGCATGGGGAAATACCGATGGAATTGCGCCTTTTATCGACATTCCCCCGATCGGCGGCATGCCCGCTGGCGAGGTATGGATGAGCACCCACCGCCGCGCTCCATCGAAGGTGCTCCTTGCTGAAGCCGAAACCGGGCTCGACGCGCTTATCGAACAGGATCCGGCATTCTGGCTCGGCCCGGAAGCCGCCAGAGAATTCGGCGATCTGCCCTTTCTCTTCAAGGTACTGGCTGCTGGCGCTCCTCTGTCCCTGCAGGTTCATCCAGACAGGACAGCGGCGCAGACCGGCCATGCCGAGGAAGAAGCGCGCGGCATCCCCCTTCTCGCGCCCGAGCGGACATTCAAGGATCCAAACCACAAGCCGGAACTTGCGGTGGCGCTCACTCCCTTTTCGGCCATGGCGGGATTCCGCCCCATAGAAGAGATCAAGAGTCTTCTCGGTCCTGAGCTGTGCGCGCTTGCCGGCGTGGACAGCCTTCCTGATGGCGCGGAAGCCTTTCGCGAGCTTGTGCGGAGGCTGTTCAATGTGCCACAAGAAGCGCGCGAAAAGAGGCAATCCGCAATCGCCCGACGCGCTGGGGAGCTGTCGGCTTCTTCGCAAACCAGGGAACGGCAGGCCGGCAGGCTGGTTCTCGAGCTCATCGAACGCTATCCAGGCGACCCAGGTCAGTGTGCCCCTCTTGTGCTCGACATTCTCGAGCTCGAGCCGGGACAGGGACTTTTCATTCCCGCAGGGGTCATTCATGCCTATCTAAAGGGAAGCATTCTCGAAATCATGGCCTGTTCGGACAATGTGGTGCGGGCGGGGCTTACAGTCAAACATGTCGATGTGGATCTGCTGTGCCGCATTCTGGATCCCGAAGCGAAGCCCCTGTGCATAAATGCCGAGCCTGCCGGGGATGATGCTCCAGGCATGCGGCATCTTGTCTGGCATACGCCGACCCGGGAGTTCCGTCTGGAGCGCTTTGTGCTCGAAGGAGAAGAAAGCCGCGCTTCCCAGGCTTGCTGGAAACCGGAAGGGCCGGAAATCCTGCTGTGTACCAGGGGAGAGGCGCAGATACACGCCGACTCCAGCTATGCGCTCCGGGCGCGGTCTTCGCTCTTCATCGCGGGGACATGCCCGCGCCTTACCCTCCAGGGCCGTGCCGAGGTCTGGCGGGCGGCGGTGGGTTTCGAGCAGTCGGCTTCCAAAAGCCCGGAAAAAGGGCCTGCCCCATGACAATGCCCTCCACGCTCACCATCTGGATCGATACCGATTCTGTGCCGCGGGACCTGCGTCCGCTTCTTCTAAGGCGCGTATCGAATCCGCGCAGGTATGAATCGATGCAGGTCGAGGTGCACTTTGTTGCCTCGCGTCCCCAGACCGGGATACCGGAACAGGCGCTGACTTTGGTACCGCCTGGTCCGGGGGCGGTCGATGCATGGATCGAAGCGCATGCCCAGCCCGGTGATATTGTCATGACAAGGGATATTCCGCTCGCCGAGCGCCTTATTGGGCTTGGAATATTCGTTCTCAATGACCGGGGAGATATTTTCACCAGAGAAACCATAGCCGAACGGCGTTCCATAAGGGATGCGATGGAGGCCCTTCGCGCGAGCGGCGTCGCTCCGCCCAGCACAAGAACGAACCTGCGCACTCCTGCTGACACCAAGCGCTTTGCCGATGCCCTCGAACGGTTGATTGTCAAGGCTGTGCGCACACGGAAAGGAAGCTCAGCGCATCCGGAGGGCCAGGAGCGCTGAAAAATTCCATCCATTCAGCAAGATGCAGCAATCATGGCTGGCCATCACGTTCTTGACACTATTTCCCACAATCGGCTATTTCTCGAATTTGTAAGGCACTGGCAGACAGCCGATGCTGGCATCTGGTCATGGAGAAAGGCATGAAAAAACGTATTGCAGTCGTAATTATCCTGGTCGCTCTGTGTAGTTCACTCTTGTTTTCCCAACAGCCATCCTACGATTACCGCGAGCTCAACCAAAGGCTGTTCGGTCACCTGGAATCGCTCAATAGCAAAGCCAGGACAGGTAGATTGGCCAGCGGCGGCATTCTCATTGGCATGGGAGCGGTATCGGGAGTTGGAGGCTGGCTCATCGCCCAGAACGATGGGCTGTCAGACGGAGATCTTTCCCGGATGATCGGCTATACCTTCATGGGTCTTGGCGTGCTCTATGCTGGAATAGGCATCCCAACCCTGATTATTCCTTCAAAGGAAGAACGGTTGTATCGGAACTACGCAGCTCTCCCCGGTGCCAGCGAAAGAGAAATCAAAATAAAACTCGAAAAAGGCGAGCGGGAATTGAGAGACCTCGCATATCTCCGAAGACAGCAGCGATACCTTTCTGCAGGGACATCCATCGCCTTTGGCTTTGCAGGCGTCCTGACGACGGGTTCACTGTACAGTGCATCTCTGTGCGGTGCCGGGCTTGCGGCATTGCTCGTGGAATCACCTGCCGAGCTGGAATGGAAATTCTATGAAGAAGACAAAAGGACATTGACAGGAAATTAAAGGCCGCCCGGTTTCTGCTCATTCTCTTGAGGCCCGCCGGCACTCTCGCCCTGCCCTGCCTCAGGACCCCCTGCTTCTGCCGTACCCTGCCCTGCTGCCTCAGGGGCCACCCCTTCTCGCGCCCCTGCAGAAGGTTCCTCGGCCGCAATATCGCCTTCGCTCGAGATATCTGCCGATGGCTCGAAACCGCCAGGCGGCAGCACCGGCTCGACATCTTCCCTCACGGCCTCTGAAGGATATACATATTTTCTTACCAAATACGCATAGCGCTCTCTCAGAATCAGCGACCGGTAGAGCGTGTCGGGATTGTATTTTATTGGAGAAGACAGCAGTGCAATGAGGCGGGCTGCCTGATCGGCGGAAATATTCCGTACCCCCGTGCCGTAGTACACCCGCGAAGCCCGTTCGATGCCGAAAATTCCCCTGCCCCATTCGGCATAGCCGAAATACAGCTCGAGAATGCGGTCCTTGGGCAGAATCAGCTCGAGCTCAAACGTGGCGATTGCTTCCAGATACTTTCGCAGATAGCTCTTTTCCGGAACAAGAAACAAAGTCCGCGCCACCTGCATGGAAATCGTACTGCCCCCATACATTGGCCGCCCCAGCTTTTTGTTCAATTCCTGCGCGCGTCGGATCGCTTCCATATCGAAGCCCTTATGCTCGTAGAACTTGCCGTCCTCGACCGAAATGAGCATGCGCCGAACCAGCAGGGGAATTTCCCTGAGCTTGAGCGGGATGGGCTTCTGAATCTTCCATCCGCTCGAGATGCGGCGGTAGAGCATCAGCACGGTGCCGGGAGGGTTTGCGACTCTGTAGACAAGCAGAGCCAGGGAAGTGATACCGATATATGCCAGATGCAGGGCAAGAATGGCGATTAAAACCGCTTTGGGTATGCGAAAAAGGCGGGAACGAAGAGTCTGGGCGCGCTCCTTGCGTCTGTTCATGATTGCGTGGGCGCATTATATGCTGTCCATGCATTCATTTCCAGCATACAGCAAAAAGCCCGGACACCCCGCGGTGCCCAGGCCTTGATCTGCCCACTCAGCGCATGCTTAGCCAGCTTATACCGCCTGCTTTCCAGCCTCGACTGCCGCTACGTTCAAATGAATGAATGCATGCTTGCTCGCAGGGAAGAAACTCTTCAGCACATGATCGAGCGAATCGAGCTTTACCACCCCGGTCACCTTGCTGAGGGCTCCCATCATGACCATGTTCGCAATGCGCACATCGCCGAGCTTGAGCGCAATCTCGTTGCAGGGAACATGGACAATCCTGGCATCCGGTCGCGCGGGGTCGGTCTTGACCAGGCTCGAATTGACCAGAATGACTCCGCCTTCCTTGCAGATTTTCTCGCCAATCTCGACCGAATCCTGATTCATCACGACGACGGAATCGGCGCTGGTGACGAGGGGGCTGGTAATCTCGTCGCTTGATACGATTACCGAAGCACGTGCGATGCCGCCGCGCTTTTCCGCACCATAGAAGGGGAAAAAGGTCACTTTCAGCCCTTCCTTCATCGCACAGTAGACCCACAGCTGACCAAGAGAAATGATGCCCTGTCCGCCGAATCCGGCCATAAAGGTTTTTTCAGTCATGGGAAGCTCCTTTCAGCGTGCTGCAGGCTGTTCTGCAGTCGTGCCGGTTTCGAGAGTGTTCTTGATCTCGCCCAGCGGATAGAATGGAATCATGTTCTTTTCGAGCCATTCCACCGATTCCACAGGCTTCATCTGCCAGTTGGTGGGGCACTGTGAAAGAATTTCGACCATGGTGAACCCTTCGCCGCGCATCTGGGCTTCGAATGCTTTCCGGATGTAATTCTTGGTCTTGCGGGTATTGATGGCATTATTGACCGCTCCGCGCGCAAGGTATTTGGTGCCCTGGAGCGTTGCAAGAAGCTCGCACACTTTAATGGGATATCCCATGCCTGCATTGATGGGGTCGCGTCCTTCCGGCGCTGTGGTAGCATGCTGACCAATGAGGGTAGTCGGAGCCATCTGGCCGCCGGTCATACCATAGATGGCGTTATTGACGAAAATGACGGTGAACTTTTCACCGCGGTTGGCGGCATGGATAATCTCTGCAGTCCCGATTGCCGCAAGGTCGCCATCTCCCTGATAGCAGATGACGAGGTGGTCGGGAAGCATGCGCTTGACGCCGGTCGCCGCGGCGGGAGTGCGGCCATGGGCAGGCTGAACCGAATCAAAATCGAAGTACAGGTCCGCCCAGATCGAACAGCCAACCGGATTCGTGATAATGGATTTTGTCTGAAGCCCCATCTCGTCGATCACCTCGGCGATGAGCCGGTGGATAACTCCATGGCCGCAGCCGGGGCAGTATTTCGTCTGGATCGATTTAAGGCTTCTGGGATGGCCGTATGCACGTTCCATAGTCTGCTCCTTTGCTCATTTGCCCATGAGGCGCGCAACTTCGGCAAACACCTCTTCCTGGCTGGGAATGTTGCCGCCACAGCGGCCATAGAAATACACCGGCGCCTTGCCGTTCACGGCGAGCCGCACATCTTCGACCATCTGTCCCATGCTCATCTCGACGCTGAGGAAGCGCTTGCCCTGTTCAGCAAGCTGGTGGAGGCGGTCATAGGGGAAGGGCCAGAGCGTTATGGGGCGGAAGAGCCCAACTTTGAGTCCCTGAGCACGAGCCATCTGTACCGCTCCATGACAGACACGGGCCGAGGTGCCATAGGCGACGAAGACGATATCGGCGTCCTCGACTTCGATTTCTTCATAGCGCAGAAGCTCTTTCTTGATCTGTTCGTAGCGCTCGAACCTTGAGTGATTCTTCGCTTCAAGCTCATCCGGTACGAGGTTGATACTGCTTATATGGTTGTAGGGCCTTCCCTGTTCCACCGCATGGCCGACTGCATAGGGCTTCGGCGGCAGGGTCGCGGGATCGATCGGCTCGGGAAGCACCACTCCTTCCATCATCTGCCCTATAAGGCCATCGGCAAGAACCAGTACGGGAACCCGCCATTTTTCGCTGATTTCGAATGCTTCGTAGGTGAGGTCCGCCGCTTCCTGCACTCCCTTGGGGGCAAGGACAATGGTATAGTAGTCGCCATGGCCTCCTCCCCTGGTCGACTGGAAATAGTCGCCCTGGCTTGGGGAAATGCCGCCAAGTCCCGGACCGGAGCGTGCGACATTTACGATTACCGCCGGCAGATCGGCACCGCACAGGTAGGAAATGCCCTCCTGCTTGAGCGAAATTCCAGGGCTCGACGAAGAGGTCATTGCACGCGCGCCTGTCGATGCGGCGCCGTACACCATGTTGATTGCCGCCACTTCGGACTCGGCCTGAATGAAGGTACGCCCTTTGGCAATCATGTGGCGCGCCATATAGGCGGTCAACTCGTTCTGCGGCGTGATGGGATAGCCGAAATAGGCGCGGCAGCCGGCTCGAATGGCCGCTTCTCCAATCGCTTCGTTGCCCTTCATCAGTCGAATTTCTTCAGCCATGTCGTCCCCCCTCACACTTCGTAGACGGTAATCGCTACATCCGGACATACGGTATAGCAGTTTCCGCATGCGATGCATTTTTCCATGGCTATTGCCTTTGCAGGAAAGTAGCCCCATGAATTCGGTTCGCTGTCGACACCGATCACCTTCGTCGGGCAGGCCCGGACGCACAGTAGACATCCCTTGCAGCGTTCCCTGTCGATCTCGATTCTTCCTTTCTTTGCCATCTGCATCTCCTTGTGAAATGTGCAGCCTTGTATCACCCGCGGGCGTTCAGGCTTCCGGTCAGGGAAGCGAGCGCAATGGAAGCGAGTTTGGTTTCAGCCGTATCTGCACGGCTTGTGAGCACAATGGGAGCGGCGGCGCCCATCACGATGCCGGCGCCGCGAGCCTGGGCCAGATCGAGCAGGCATTTGTAGAGAATGTTTCCTGCTTCGATGTCGGGTGCGACGAGAATGTCGGCGTCGCCCGCCACGTCGGACTGGATTTTCTTGATACGTGCGCTTTCTGCGCTTATCGCGTTGTCGAGCGCAAGAGGCCCATCGATGATACAGCCCTTGATCTGGCCGCGCCGATTCATCTGCGTAAGAATCGATGCGGTAACTGTACACGGCATCTTGTCGGGATTCACTTTTTCGACGGCGGCAAGCAGAGCGACCTTGGGCATCTCGACACCGAGCGCCTTGGCGACCGTTACGGCGGAGTTGATGATGTCGATGAATGCGGGCAGGTCAGGGGCAATGTTCAACGCGGCATCGGTCACCACCAGAAGCTTGTGGTAGGTCGGCACTTCCATGACCGCCACATGGCTGGCGAGCCTGCCTGCATTGATGCCGTTTTCCTTGTTCAGAACCGCTTTCAAAAGCAGGCTGGTGTCGATGATCCCTTTCATGAGAAAATCGGCTTCGCCATTGCGGATCAGTTCGACTGCCCTGACTGCAGATTTCATGAGATCGGTTTCGGCAACAATGCGGAATGAACTGATATCGACGCCTTTTCCCCCATCCGCTTCCCGGGCTGCTTCGGTGATGAGTGCGGGGTCTCCCACGAGAATGGGTTCCGCAATACCTTCGTTCCATGCATCGACGACGGCTTCAAGCACCGACGATTCCTGCGCCGACGCAACCGCCAGCTTTCGTCTGCCCAGCTTACGGGCACGTTCGATAATGTCTGCAACATGCTTCATGGCTGGTACTCCATAATTTCAACCTCTCCATCGAGCGCCATGCGCCCTGCCAACGCCAGCGCTTCGAGCTCTCCCTCACCCGGATAGACCACCACAGGAGCGATGAACGAAACCATGTCCGTAATCCGCGCAGTAAGATCCTTCGAAAACGCGATTCCTCCGGTAAGGATGACCGCATCGACTGCACCATGGGCGGCCGCGGCAAGAGACCCGATATATTTACCTACCTGATAAATAAATGCCCTGTAGTAGAGATCGGCTTCCCGGTTACCTTCGTCTCTCATGCGCTCCACTTCGCGCATGTCGTTGGTGCCAAGAAAGCTGACAAAACCGCCCTTGCCGGTAATCATCTTGAGCACTTCGGGCAGTGTGTAGTTGCCCGAAAAGCAGAGCTTGGCGAGGTCTCCCGCAGGAAGGGTTCCCGACCGCTCGGGAGAGAAGGGCCCTTCACCATTGAGGGCCTGGTTGACGTCGACTACCCTGCCGTTCCTGTGAAGGCCGATCGAAACGCCGCCTCCCATGTGGGCGACGATGACGGTCACTTCTTCGTAGCGCTTTCCCTGTTCTCTTGCGTAGCGCCGGGCTACCGCTTTCTGATTGAGTGCGTGAAAGATGCTGACGCGTTTGAACAGCTTGTGGCCGGAAATGCGTGCCACATCATCGAGCTCATCGACAACCACAGGGTCGGCGATGAATGCCGGGATGCCGAGGCGCTGAGCAAAGGCGTCCGCAATGAGGGCGCCGAGGTTGGAAGCGTGCTCACCGTACTTGGCTGCGGCAAGGTCAGCCTTCATGGCCTCGTTGATGCGATACACCCCGCCGGGTATCGGATGGAGAAGGCCTCCCCGGCCGACGACAGCGTCGAGTTTGGAAATATCGTAGTTCTTTTCCGCCAGCGCATCTACGATTGCCTTTTCACGGAATTGGTACTGAGACGCGATGCTGGGGAAGCGGTCTATTTCTTCTGCCGAATGAGAAACATTGCAATCGAATTCCCGTGTTTCTCCGGAAAATACCGCAATCTTCGTGCTGGTCGATCCTGGGTTGATGACAAGAATGGCATGTGACATGAAAACCATCCTCCCTCGCGCTCTGGAATGACTACAGTATAGCACTGCTGTGCAGAAACGCAAGAGAAAAAGTGCAAAATTTGAAAGGGCATTTCGATTATTGAAATATTCGTAAATATTCGTGCCCAGGGGCACGCTTGCCGGGAATAGCGGCAAAACAAAAAGGCCGCCCCTTCACTGCCTTGCGGCACAGGGGGACGGCCTCTTCATGACACGAATTGGAATGAGATTACTTGCGTGTCTTGTGTCTGTTCAGTCTTCTTTTCTTCTTGCGCTTGTGTGTCGCTATTTTCTTGAGCTTTCGCTTTCTACCACAGGGCACCTTGGTTCTCCTTGAAAACGGATGATGCAGAATACCTGCCGAAACTGCCGCGTATGTGCGCAATACTACACAGACTGCCTGCGGGCGTCAATAGCCCGAAGCCCCTTCCGCTCTTTTGCAGGGCGCGCGGATAGCTTGTCGATGACAATATTTACCTCAGCTACAAGGATGCCGGTAAAGCGTTCGATACTGTCGACAATGTATTCCTGAAGCTGGTAGACCTTCGATGCCAGCTTGGTGCCGAATGGCACTTCCAGAACAACGGTAATGCGGTAGCCCTGCGTATCATTGCGGATCGCGAGCCGCATGATGCGTACCGTCGGCTCGAACTCCTCGACACAGTGAACGACCATCTGCGAAAGCGCCGCTTCGGATATGGCTACCCTGCCGCGCTTTGAATATTCGGGACGTACGACGGACTTTTCATACAGCTTTGGCAGTGTGGCGCCTACGCCGAAGCTCCTTCTGAGAAACACGCGCACTGAATCATAGAAGATCGAAGGATAATTACGCTTGACTTCGAGCGCGGGAACTGGAATGACATGTTTCCCCTCGACTTTCCTGAGGCGGATCGCCTTTTCAATTTCTGCCTTGGTGGCGATCTCTTCGATTTTGATCACCTTGATGGGGTGCGGCAGCTGCAGATGATCGCAGATTTTCTGCACCATGCGCTCGCTGGTTCCAATGATGAGAATCTTGCGGAAGCGCTCTCTCTGCAGGGCGCGGATTACCTGCTCGCGGTGTTCGCGGTCGTCGAAAAGGGCGGTTTTTACGGCGCCAAGATAGGTCGGATCCTTTTTGGCGGAGCGGCCGGCAACGATCTGGTCCCCGCGGATCAATAATCCGTCGTCGATAATGAGGTCGATCGCATATTTCTGTGCGACCAGTTTGGCTCGGAAACTCTTTCCTGTGCCGGAAGGGCCCACGAGCGCATAGGTCTTGATGCCTCTGAGCAGAAACAGCGCGTGATCAAAAAGCCCTATCATGCTGTATTCACTATATCTTTCCAGGGCTTGAGGGTAAAGATGCTTCTAGAGCGCTCATCGAGGCCCCCGTTTTGCACAAAGGCTCCATTACCGCTAGAATAGATATCAGCAAGGAGCACTTAGATGTCCGTCATACGCCATCCTTTTCTGGGACTCGAGATCGGAGACCCAGCCAGCATACCCCTCAGTGCCGAACATCTTCCTTCCGCGGACGAAGTACAGGCACAGGCGCGTTTTCTCATACTGTCCGCATCCGGCTGGAGAAAGGTTTTTGCCGATCCAGTGCGGGGAACCGCCTACGCTCCCTGGGCCCTGGAGCAGAATGCGGAAAACTCGCTTTCGCCCTTTCTGAGCAATTCCGATCGCGTCATCTCTGCCGGCATGGCCATGGTTTTCGCTTCGTTCATGAAAGAAAGGACCCCGGGCCGCACTCCCGTCGTAGTGCTGGGAATCGACACGCGGCCCACAGGACCCGCCATTGCCGATATCTTCGCCCGCGTGCTGATTTCAGCAGGATGCGGGGTGCGCTACCTCTTCATCGTTCCTGCCCCGGAAATAATGGCCTATGCCGCCAGTACCACCTCTCTGCCGCCTGAGCATGCATTCCACACCGATGGATTTGCCTACATCTCCGCAAGCCACAACCCCCCCGGCCATAACGGCGTCAAATTCGGCATCGGCGGCGGAGTGCTCTCTGCATCTGAAATTGCGCCGCTCATTTCGGCATTGAAGCAGTTTCTAGCCGATCCGCAGGCGCCGCAGACTGCGTTGAAAGCGCTCAAGTCCGCCGACCCGGCAATGCTGGCTGCCTGCTATGAAAACGCCGCCCACTGGAAGCGGTATTCGCATTCTGCCTACATGCTGGCCGCGCACCGAATTTTTACCGACGAAGAATCGATCGATGGACAGGAACTTATCCTCGGCAGCATCGCCCGCGCCTGCGCTGCCCGTCCACTCGGTGTTGTCGCAGAACTCAATGGCTCTGCACGCACCCAGAGCATCGATCAGGATTGGCTGGGTGCGCTCGGCGTAGAGGCAAGGGTGATCAATGCTGAACCCGGAGCGTTCGCACACCGCATCGTACCGGAAAACGAATCGCTCGAACCCTGCAGGGAAACGCTGTCTGCCATTCACGCCGAAAATTCTTCCTTTATTTTGGGATATGTGCCCGACTGCGATGGAGACCGGGGCAATCTTGTGTACTGGAGCGAAAGAGCCCGCGCCGCACTCATCCTCGAAGCACAGCAGGTCTTCGCGCTTGCCTGCCTGTCGGAGCTTGCCTTTCTCCGGTGGAAAAAAGAGACGCGCCCTCTGGCGGTGGTAGTGAACGACGCGACCAGCATGCGCATCGAAGCGATTGCCGAGCGCCTGGGCGCCCGGGTTTTCCGTGCAGAAACAGGCGAAGCCAATGTCGTGGCACTTGCTGACAGCCTGCGTGCAAAAGGCTTTGCAGTCCGAATACTTGGCGAGGGCTCGAATGGGGGCAATATCACCTATCCGGGCAGGGTGCGCGATCCACTTTCGACGCTCGGCTCGCTCATTCGCCTGCTCAGGCTCCGCGATCCCGATGGAAAAACGTCTCTGTTCAGGCTGTGGCTCGAAGCCTGCGGCGAAGCATCCCGCTACAACCCCGATTTCAGTCTCGACGACATCATCGAAACACTGCCGCCATGGGTCACGACGAGCGCTTTCGAGCCCTATGCGGCGCTGAAAATATCCACTTCTGACAAGGTTATGCTCAAGACTCGGTATCGCGATCTCTTCGCAGCGGCATGGCCCAGGGTTCAGCCCGAACTTGAACGGTGGCTGGGAATCGTCTCCTGGCGTGCTTTTGCATCGCTCGGCTCCGAAGAAATCGAGATCGGGGACGATTTTGGCGCTTCAGGAAATGGAGGGCTCAGAATCGTGTTCCTGGACCGAAACGGGCGGTCCAGGGCATTCTTGTGGATGCGGGGCTCGGGAACCGAACCGGTATTCAGAATCATGGTCGATATCGAGGGTGGAACGCCAGCCGACGAAGCCAGGCTGAGGAAATGGCACAGCGGGATGGTGATGTGTGCAGACCGAAATGCGGAGCCCGCCCTTGAGCCTTGCTTCCCAAGCCTTGATTGATATAGGATAGCGGCGTCAAAGGAGTCCAGATGGGTATCAGGGGCGAGCTGTTCTCGACACGCTTTTCGGCGGAAGGCAGAACATATTTCTTCAATGTCAAGGAAAACCGCAACGGCGATATTTTTCTCACGGTGGTTGAAAGCAAGCCCACCGAATCGGAGACCTTCGACAGGCGCTCCATCGTCGTGTTCAAGGAAAATCTGGAAGGCTTCATGAAGTCGCTGAGGACCGCGGTGGGCTATATGGAAAAAGCCGGACAGAGCCAGACGAGACGCTCTCATTACGGACCTCGCGAAGGCCGCAATGAGGGCCGCAATGAAGGCCGTGGCGAAAGCCGGAGCGAAGGCCGCGCGTCCGAAGAGCATGGCCCGGATAAGCGCGCTCCACGAACCAATCCTCCCGACGGACGCAGCCCGCGCCGCATCGTAATCCGGAAAAAAGCTCAACCTTCCGGCGAGTCGAAAAGCGGCAGTGAATCCTGAGTCAGAAGCCTGAATCCCGGCCGGTGCCATATGCTCGGGCCGAGCCGGGCAATCGCCTGCCGGTGTAGAGCGGTAGGATACCCCTTGTGCTGTGAAAACCCGTAACCCGGCGCATACATATCAAGTCGATCCATCACCCTGTCCCGGGCGACTTTGGCGAGAATCGAAGCTGCCATGACCGCGTGCACATTCCCGTCAGCCTTGGGAATCGTTGCTGTCTCTACCGGCAGTTGCGGCGCAAACAGCCCATCGATCACCACCAGCACCGGTTTTGCCCGCAAGGCATTGTAGGCCCGCTCCATCGCCTTGAGTGTTGCCCCCAGAATGTTGAGCGTGCCGATCTCCTCGACAGTCGCCCATCCAACCGCCCAGTCGAGCGCCTGGCGCACGATGACCTCATACGCTTCTTCGCGGCGCTTCGAACTCATCCGTTTCGAATCGTCGAGTATTTCTGCCGGAAAAGTATCCGGAAGGATGACCGCAGCAGCGGCGACAGGACCGGCAAGCGGACCGCGGCCAGCTTCATCGATGCCACAGACAAAGGAACGCGACAATTCGCGTGCCGCTTCGATCGAGATCTCGTGCCGCTTCGCTGGTATATTCATCGATAGGCCATGCCCTTCTGCTCGTCGATCCAGGCAGCTGCCGCATGGGCAGCGATCGCCCCATCTGCCGCCGCAGTAATTACCTGCCTGAATGGCGTGTTGCGCACATCGCCCGCGGCGAACAGCCCGGGGATATTGGTCATCATATGATCGTCGGTGATGATATAGCCTGCTTCGTCGAGGGCGACACCTGTCCCCTTGAGAAAATCGGTACGGGGAATCGAGCCGACGAACACGAAGACTGCATCGAAGGGCTCCTCGGTCTGTGCGCCCGTCACGACATTTTCAAGGAGCACGGAGCGCACTTTTGTATCGCCCCGAATTTCCTTTGCCACCGTGTTGAAGCGTACTTCGATGGCTGGGTTTCGAAGGACCCGCTCGGCAAGGGCCTTCTGTGCCCTGAAGCGGTCACGACGATGGATCATGACAATCTGATTGGACAGCTTGGAAAGATAGGATGCTTCATCGCATGCGGCATCTCCCCCGCCGACTACGAGCATTCGCTTGCCTTTGAAGAACGGCCCGTCACAGGTAGCACAGTAGGAAACACCTCTTCCAATGAACTCCTTCTCGCCGGGAATGTCGAGATGGCGGTGCTGTGCACCGGTTGCGACTATTGCCGCAAGGCTTTCCACGATGCCATCGCTCGTTTCGATGACAAAATGATCCTTTTCCCTGCGAATGGCGGAAACGCTGGCATCTTTGAAGCTTGCACCAAACTGCTCCGCCTGTGCCCGCATTCTTTCGGCAAGATCATACCCCGAAATGGGCTCGAGAATTCCGGGATAATTTTCGAGCGCATCGATGAGGAGTGCCTGGCCTCCATGAGCCATTTCTTCGATCACCAGGACCTTGAGATTGGCTCTTGAGGCATATTGTGCCGCCGAAAGGCCTGCTGCGCCTCCTCCGATAATGGCAACATCGTATATCTGGTTCATTGCTTGGGCTCTCCTGATTAAATATAAAATACTATATATATAATAATACTAATATCAAAATAATGCAAGCCAGCCTAGTCTCCCTCTTTCGCGGAGATAATAAAACTGCACCGCTCAGCTGATACCCCTTCGCTGCCCGTTTCAAGGCGGGCACCCGCCTGTTCGAGAAGCGCACGCATGGTTTCCGAGTCCACAGATTCGAGCAAGCCCTTTCCAACCATATCGATAACGACAGAGCCGTCCGTCCTTGCCGAAAGCTGAAGTGCGGCCCTGGTCTCTTCCTTCTCACGATAGGAATATCGATAGACTGCGGAGAACAATTCCAATATCGCCAGCGAGAGAGGAACCAGGCGGTCGGGATCGAGTGCTACATCTTCAGCTGATACATCCAATGTCACGCGTGAACCCACGACCTCGAGAGCGTCCATTGCGGCTGCAGCAAACTGTCTGAAATACTCCCGCGCGGAGATGCGATCGACATTTTCCGCCTGGTAGAGTGCTTCGTGCACCAGTGCGATGCTCCGTATCTGTGCCTGGATTTCCCTCAGCATCGATTCCGGATCCCCACCTGCGCCTTCCATCTGGCGCAGATGCGCAAGGCTTGCGATTATCTGGAGATTCGTCTTGATGCGGCTGTGCATCTCCCTGAGGAGCCTTTCCTTGGCGGCAACCGAATCTTCGAGCGCTTTCTGATACAGATGCAGGGCACTGATGTCGTGGATTACCCCGACCGTGTGGGGGATGGATGCATCGATGTCATCGAGGAGGGATGCGTCAATGTTCCTTTCTCCATACGCATTTACCAAACCGAACACGATATGCCCGTCGCGGTGCAGAAGGCGGACTTCCAGCTCGCGCGTCATGCGATCGCCGGATCGACGCTCATCGAAGAGTTTTGGCGGCTTGTCGGGGAGCACGTTATCTTTCCGGATTTTCTCCACGACTTCTTCGCGGGAAATGCGGGGCCTGTCTTCTGGGTGGACGATGGTGCTGAAGTGTTTCCCCACAAGCTCAGAAGGGACATACCCCAGCTGGGATATCGCTTCGTTCAGGTACAGGAAGGTGCCCTTTTCGTCGAGTATGTAAACAATGTCGGGAAGTGAGGAAAGCAGGGACCGAAGCTGGTTCATTGTATTCAATAGTAGAAAGAGCGGACCGGGGGCGTCAATATGCCGGAATCCGGGCATTCCGCGAGCCAGCTGAGACCAGACCCCATGGAAAAGGCAGCCTGCGAATGCTAGGATGAACCATGCGCTTCAGTTTCCATACGCACAGCACCTTCTGCGACGGCAAGGCTCCGGCCGAACTCATGGCCGAAACTGCAATGGCACAAGGCTATTCCTTTCTCGGCTTTTCTTCGCACGCGCCTGTCCCGTTTCAAACACGCTGGAATCTGCCATGGGAAAAGGCCGCTTCCTATGTCGAAACCATCCGCTCGCTTGCAGTGCAGTATGAACCAAGAGGAATGCGGATACTTCTAGGCATGGAAACAGATTACGCCCCAGGCATAACCATGCCCGACAACCCTGCCTACAAGCCATTCAATCTCGATTACCGCATCGGCTCGGTTCATTATATCGCGCCCCCCATGGAAGGCGCATTTACCGTCGATGAGCCGCAGGAAAGCTTTGCGCGCAATGTGGCGCGCTGGTGTGGTACCGACCACGCGCAGATATGGAAGCGCTACTGGCGATACATGTGCGAAATGATCGAGCGAGGCGGTTTCGATATCATAGGCCACTTCGATCTGGTAAAGAAAAACAATGCGGACGGACGGTGGTTCGACCCGGAAGACCAACACTATCTGGCAGCTGCGTTCGAGGCGGTCGATCTTGCTGCCGATAAGGGCTTGGTTGCGGAAATAAACACCGGCTCGATCGCACGGGGGACGCATCACGAGGTATATCCTTCGGCGGCTCTGCTCAAGCGGATGCGCGAGCGGGGCATGCGCCTGACGATCGGCGATGATGCGCATGCGCCTTCGCATCTGGGCCATTTTCAGCATGCGGCGGCAAAGGCGGCCCTGCAGGCAGGGTTCCGCAGTCTGTGGTATCTCGAGAAGCCTGGTTGTTGGAAGGAATATGCGATTGGGGATATGAAAACGGATGTCTGAAAAGAGATCCTATCGGTTTCTGCGCTCGTCGCTTTTCTGGCACTCGACGCAGAGCACCGCATATGGAATCGCCTCGAGGCGTTCCTGCGGTATCTTCTTTCCGCACTTGGCGCACAGCCCATAACGGCCCTGGCTGATGCGGAGAAGGGCTGCCTCGATAGCCCGGTAGCGTTTGAGATCCTGTGAGCTGAGTGCTTCAATCATGATGCGGTCTACATCGTCGGATGCGATATCCGCAGAATCTTTCGGATCCGCTTCTGCGAGTACTGTTTTTAGCTGCTCGTTGGATTCGGCAATGGTATTGAGGATCTCCTGGCGCTGATCCAACAGCAGGTTCTTCATTCTTTCGATGAAGGCACTGTCCATCTCTTCTCCCCCTCATCATCCACCGGCTCTGTACCGGCTAGCAGTGGATGGGCACAATGCAACGAATTGCTGAAAATGTCAATACTCATACCCAGAGGGCGCCCGCAGGCGATCCCTGGATTCTGTTCGCGGCACCCCGCGGGGGCCCCTATCGTGTTGACATTCCGTGCAATGGCTCATAGTATTTCACCTGCGCTGATCGTGCAAGTGACAGGTGAGCAAATCGGCGCCTCCTGCCGCAAGGATGCAGCAGGGAAGGTATCTGTCCAAGGAGTCTGTGTGGCAAAAGAAGAAGCGATCGAAGTAGAGGGCATTGTAAGAGAAGCCCTCCCGAATACCATGTTCCGCGTCGAGCTGGCGAACGGGCATATCATCCTTGCCCATCTGTCGGGCAAGATGCGAAAGCACTATATCAGAATCGTTCCCGGCGACAAAGTGAAAGTCGGTCTTTCTCCCTACGATCTCAGCCGCGGGCGCATCATTTACCGCGAAAAATAGTCGGCTGGCGAATGCGCACCCAGGTAGCGCCGCGCCCTCCGTGCCGGCCATCGGCAAAAGAGAAGGCACCAGCATAGGCGCTGCGTTCCAGTTCTTCGCGAACCACTCTTCCGAGCACCTGCGCTTCCCGTGAATGGTTCCCCTTCCCATGAATAATGCTGACTTTCTCCAGACCAGCCGCAGCAGCCTGTGCCAGAAATGACCTGATGGCATCGCGGGCTTCCGTTTCGCGCATTCCGTGAAGGTCGAGCTCGGCCTGCGGCGCCATGCGCTTGAACCGTGCATAGCCCTCGGCTTCGGCTGGATGCTGGGCACTTTCTGACATGTCGCGATCCTTGTCTATCGTCCCGTGCCGGTCGAGCCAGCGTTTGAGAAGGTCCTGCGGATTCATGTCAGCCATACTGCTGGAGTGTATATCACAAATCCGCAACTTATCCAAACCGTCCCCCATCTTGCGGAATCAGCTTTTCGGCCATATCCTTTCTTGCAGAGAGATTCAGCATGATACAGGCTCGCCGTTATCATCCGACCAACTTCATGTGGTTTACATGGCTGCTTCGCCACACCTACGGCCTCTGGCTCAAGAGGGCTTACCGCATAACTGCGCTCAATGCCGAGCTCTTCCGAAACCTCAAGCCCCCCTTCATCGTTGTTGGAAACCACACCACCCTGCTCGATCCCTTTATTGCAAACGCCTTCATTCCGTATCCCGTGCACTGGGTCGCGAGCGATGGGAACATGCGTAATCCGATCATGCGGTTTTTGCTGATCAAGCTGGTCGGCAGTATCCCCAAATCGAAAGCAATACCCGATCTCGAAACGGTTAACTGGATCGTGGAGATCATCCGCAGGAAAAAGGGTGTAGTCGGGGTTTATCCCGAAGGCCAGAGCTCCTGGAACGGCACCGCCATGCCAGCCTTCCCGGCAACCGCAAAACTGCTCAAGCTCCTTAAAGCTCCTGTGGTGATGGCAAAAACGATGGGCGGCTACCTCACCAAGCCCAGGTGGTCTCATGTGCGAAGGCCTGGAAGTGTCGAAATTTCCTATTCGATTCTCTTTACGCCGGAACAGCTGCGCGCGATGTCTGCGGAAGAAATCGACAGGGTGCTCAACGATGCACTCGCCTTCGACGATACTGCATGGTGCAAGTCCAAGGGGCTGAGATTCGAAAGCGAGCGAGGAGCGGAAAGTCTCGAACTGGCTCTGCATGTGTGTCCGGCATGCGGGGGGCTTGCAACGATGCACAGCCGGCGCACGGAATTCCGGTGCGAACGATGCGGCTTTGCTGCTGTCTATCAGCCGGATGGATCGTTCTGTCTTATGCATGAAGATTCCCGGCAAGGCGCCTCCTGCAGCGGGAAGGAGGAATTGCAGGCTCAGGCTCAGGCTCAGACGCAGACTCAGACGCAGACGCCACCGATTTGTGAAGCCCTGGGATTCAAAATGGAAGCTGTCATGGATTCAGTTGCCGCCTGGGACAGTTTTCAGCAGGCTTGCCTGAAGCAGGAACTGTCAAGACGCCTCGCTGAAGGAATCGATGAGCCGCTATTCCAGGACAGCGATGTAACCCTCAAGCAGGGAAAGCGCATCGATTTAATGAAGACTGTCTGCCGTGGGAGCATGGCTCTCTACCTCGACAGACTCGAATACCGCGATGCCCGATCGAAACGCCTTTTCAGCTTTCCTCTTTCAACAATCGAAGGCGAAGGCGTGCTCAAGTGGAATTTCTTCGAATTCTATGAAGGCCTGAATGTATACCGGACGGTTTTTTCCGATCCTGCAGCATCGGGAAGAAAATATGCCAGCGCGCTCGGCCTGCTCAAATCCCTTCGAGGCGCACCATAACGAAGCCGGGACCTTATAGGGATTCCCTTGTTCGCCCGGCTTGCTTGCCGGGCGGCTTGCCTGCCCCACGGCCAGCCTGCCCGCTAGCTTACTTGCCCGGCCTGTAGAAATGCTCCTGGGGATTCGCGAATTTCCGCTTCCTTGCGAGGACAAAATACACAACCGCCGTGAAAGACAGATACACTGCTGCAACGCCCATGAAAATCCAGAAAGGGGTCATGGTTCCTGAAGCATAGGCCTTCGCCGGCAGATTGATTGCCAGGATGAAGGGAATGGCGAGCGCAAAGGTAAGCCCTGCTGACAGCATGTAGTCTGAAGATACCTTGGTTCTGAATTCGGGATCCATGACTCTGAGAAGTGCCAGCCCGGTAGACAGCGTTCCGGTCGAGACACCGTAGAGCATCAGCATGCGCTCGAAGCGGAAATCCCTGAATATCCGCGAACTGACCCATGGCACCGTGTAATACACCATGAAACCGCAGAGCGTGGACATGAGAACGATGGGGAACCAGTACCGGGCAACGAACACGAGCGAAATAGCAGCAAGTGAGCCGGCCACCATGTAATCCACCGAAATTCCCGAAAGCCGCGTCAGCGTTCCATCATCGAGCAGGTAGCCGAGCTTCAGCAAATCGATAATTTTTCTGACGAAAATGGCAATTATGGCGGAAAAGATAAAATTGATGCCCCAGAAGTTCGCAGCAAGCTCCATGCCGGCTTTGCCTGCAAAACCGAGCACGATCGTAAGCCCCTTCAACGCAAGATAGCTGAGAAAATAGACCAGTATTACGAATGCTGCATGAAAACTGAATGAATCGATTGCTTCCGAATCGGTTGTGAGGAGAGCGCCAGCCGGCCTGGCGCTGTTTCGAGGGATTATCCCGCTTAAAAGCGCCTTGTCGCTCATTATTTCAAGCTGGTCGGCTTTCATCCAGCCCTTGCGGATTCCTTTATGGATGAGCAGCATTCCTCCAAAGCAGGCCCAGAGATAGCCGATGGCGGCAAACGTAAGCCCTACGGAGGCTCCTCCCTCGAACCCCATCGATTCCCAGCCTTTTCCGATCGCATAGGCCTGTCCGGGTCCCAGCGCAAATCCAAGCGGCAGGTTCAGGCCAAATGCGGGATGAATGCGCGGCAGGAACAACAGCGTCAGCCCGAGACCCAGCAGAGCCTGGCTTGCATAACCGAACAGGATCACAGCAGTCATGCCGAGCACGCCGCCCTGGGAAGAACGGGAACCCTTGATTTTGGGCGGGGAAGAGCGAAGTGACATGCTGATGAACGATATATTGAGCAGATGGTACACAAGGTCGCCAAGCCGGTTTGCTCCATAGCCGATCGGCTGAAGAAGATAATTGTAGACAGGCAGCAGCAGAAATCCGGCTGTCAAGGCATTTGGGATGAGATATTTCTGAAAGAACTTGATTTTCGCACGCAAAAGAGTTGCGACCACGAGCCCTATCGAAATGAGGCCTGCGTCGAGCACGATTTTCCATGAAAAGTCCATGGTGTTCTCCCTCGCAATAAGTGTAGAATTGTTTTGCAGGGCACGCAAGGCGGGGCCGCGCATCGATGTGTTAGTATTGCAATAGAAGAGATCAAGAGAAAGAAAGGAAAAGGCCATGCATTCTTCCGATATCGCCAGGCTTGGAACTGCCGCGCTGTTCAAAGCGACTGACATCGAGCGCCTGGCCGGGCTGTTCAGGACCGCCCGCTGGCAGGAGCTTCGATTCCAAAAGGGCCAGCTTATTCTGCTCCAGGGCTGTATCTATACTTCGCTCCATATTTTGATTGAAGGAAATGCCTGGGCGGAAATGAGCGATGAGGAAGGACATTGCATCCGGGTTGAAACCTTTTCGCCAGTTGAGGCCCTGGCTACTGCGGTGCTGTTTTCGACACGACCTGTGCTTCCGGTTACTGTGGGGGCTCAGACCGACTGCAGAATCATCGCATTCCCCAAAAGCGAGATACTGAACTTCTGCATGAAAGAGCAGAGCATTCTCGAGGCCTGTCTTGCCGATGCGGGCTCGCGCATTCAGTTCCTGAGTGAGCGTCTGCAGATGATGGAATTCGCCACGCTCCGGGAACGGATTGTGCACTGGCTAATCAAGCAGGCAAACAAATCACAGGGGAGTCTTGCGAACTTCAATGTGGGCGGGCCGGCCAATCCCAAGAGGGTCGATGTCCGCATCGAACCGTCGTTCGAAAAGCTTGCAGATGTGATGGGAGTTGCGCGCCCGAGCCTTTCCCGCGAATTGGGCAACATGCGCAGGGAAGGGCTTATTCAGGTATCGGGAAGAACGATCACCGTATTTGACATCGAGGCGCTGAAATCTGTCAGGAAAGCGGAAGCTCGCCGGCACTGAAGCGATCGATCAGCCAGCGCGCAATGCTTCCCTGCATGGGCAGTTCGGGGTATTCACCGGGCCCATACCAATCGAGATGGTCGATTTCCTTTCCATCGGGACGCGCCTCTCCCGATGCCCATTCGGCAGTAAACCCCAGCATGAGCGAATCGGGAAAAGGCCAGGACTGGGAGCGCACATATCTGATGCTGCGCACTTCGATGCCGGCTTCTTCGCGTACTTCGCGGACAATGGCCTCTTCCAGCGTTTCTCCGATTTCGACAAAACCGGCAAGGAGCGAATGGCGGGCTCCCGGAAACCTGACATTGTGGGCAAGCAGGATCTTTCCTCCGCGATGCACCAGGACGATGACCGCAGGCGACATGCGCGGGAAAAACAGCTGTCCGCAGGCGGGACAGAAGCGGGCACCATGGGCATGCTCATCGAGCGGTTCTGAGATATCGGCACGGCCATTTGCATCGACAAGCGCAGATCCGCAGGCTCCGCAGAAACGCGAGACTCGCGCCCAGCCCGCATGGGCCTTTGCGATGAGCACGAATCTTCCGAGCCTCGAAGAAAAGGAGAGCGCCAGCTGTCGGGCTGGAATCGATTCGGCTGCAGGCGGAAGCGGCGATGGAGATGCTGAAGCTGCATTCTGCAATGCTGATGGGATCTCGGGCAGGGCTACAGCTTCGAAGGTCTGGCCATCGAACGCAAATCGTGAAGATGGAAGCGGGCTGGAAGGAAAAGATGCCAGTACATCGGGTTCCCAAGTCAGCTCTCCAGGCTCGATGGACAGGGATCTGCCGGAATCGTTCAGCAGGGCTGCCGCATGCGCAGGAACTATGCAGTCCTGGCCGCGAAACAACGCAATGCGGGGAGAAAGCATGTTCAAGCCCGGCGCCTCAATACGGTCTCTTCGATGATGCGCAGCTGGGAGCGATAGAGACCCGTGATGTTGGTGCCATAATCGGCTACCAGTCTGAGCATGTCGCGCGGGTGCCCCTCCTCGTCACTGCCATTGATGCGGTCGCCGGCATCGCCGAGCCCCGGCATGATGTAGGCACGCTCGTTGAGACTCGGATCCATCCAGAGCGTATAGATGGTGATGTTGTCGATTGCGCGTACTACCCTCAGGCTTCCCTTGAGGGCGGATATCACATTGAAAAACTTGACCGAAGCGGGCTTCACCCCCTGTTCGAGCAGGTATTTCACCACAGTCACCAGAGAACCGCCCGTGGCGTTCATGGGATCGGCAAACAGAAGATGCTTTCCATCGAGCTGTGAGAGATCAAAATAGGAATGATCGAGATCGAGCACGTATTCCATGGTGGTCTCGCTCTTGGTGTCGTCGCGCTTGATCTTGAACAGCGCGAAGGGAGTGAGATATCCGGTCGAGGAATACTCCTGGATCTCTTTTGAGAGAATCATTGATGGCAGAAGGGCGCCGCGGAGCATGACACACATGACCGTATCGCGCACGGCATCGTCAACGTTCGGGATCTTGTGTACCGCATAATTCTGTACCGGTATCGTGACCGGCGTCTTGACAATGAGATAATTCTTGTTGGTTCTGGCAGCACCGCCGAAGGCAAGCGTGAACAGAAGCTCGAAAGCCCGCTGGATATAATAGACGAATTCCTGCCGGCCGGTGGACACATCGCGCAGTTTTGCGATGAGGCGCGAGACTTCACCATGGGTTTCCTGCGGGGAGACAAAGGAATAGACCTGGATGCGGGGCTCGGCAGCACAGATCTCCTGCATGAGCAGGCCCATCCGGTTATACAGATCGATGAGGGTCTGTTCTTCTGCGCGCCGCTGGGAATCTGAGGTACTTGTGGAGAGAATATTGAAGGAAACCATCGCCTGGCGATAGAGAGCGTCCATCTCGGTCAGGTATGAAAGATCTTTATCGTTCAGATATCCGTCGAGGTCTTCGGCTTTCAGGATTATTTTGCTCACGATACCCTCACTGCATCTGAAAAGGTGCTGGTCTGCAGGGCTGCCGCGACGCGGTCCTACTTTCCATTCAGCATAGAAGATCAGACCTGAACGATTTCGCCGACCGCACCGCTGGCGATGCCCACGGCATTCCCTTCGTCAAAATCAAGGTGGCATTCGAGCGCATAGGTCGGATGCACTCTGCAGACCACATTGAGGAAAATGGCGCTGCGCTCTCCGCCGACCTTGAGCGAAACCAGCTGTTTGTCGACTACGCCGAAGCGGGCTGCAGATTCGGGATCGAAGTGGATATGGCGTTTTGCGACGATGAGTCCCTTTTCTTTCTTGATCGAACCAGCCGGCCCTATGATCTCGAAGGGAGCGCTGCCTTCCAGCTGGCCGGACTCGCGGACCGGGCAGTTGGGAACGCCTAGCTTGAAGACATCGCTGGCAAGGATTTCGCACTGGGTTTCCTTGCGTTCCGGTCCCAGAATGCGTACTCCCTCGAACTGGCCCTTGGGCCCCTTGATGGTAACGGTTTCGGCACAGGCGAACTGGCCTGGCTGCATGAGATCCTTGGTCTTGGTGAGCTGGTAGCCCTTTCCGAACAGAATGTCCAGATCTTCGCGTGAGACATGAATATGACGATTGGAAAGATTGACGATGACCCTGGTTTCAGGCATTGAAATCCTCCTGGATATGATGGTGCCGCGGCTGGCCGGTTGATTCGCCGGTAGGCGGATATCTGGTGGCAGTGGGCGTTTCATTTTACTGCAAGATTGGCAAATGGACAAGAAGATTGTAGTGTCACGAACCTTGTGCATGCCCCTGCCGGATGCCCAGAAACTCCTCCAGTCTGTTCAGCTTCTGCTCCTCGCTCAGCTGAATGGGGACCGAAAGCAGACCATCGATCGCAAGGAATTCCTTTTCGAATGACTGCTGAAGGCGGACCGTGCTCCCTCCGCTGTTCGATGCGACAATCAGAATGCGCTTGCCGCGGATTTCTTCGAGATGTGCCCTGAGCCATGTCCTGACCGGCGGAGCGAGCTTGCCTGCCCATACCGGCGTGATGATGATGAGCGTATCGATGTCCCGCAAGTCGGCGTTCGGGTCTTCAATGGGGGTAGCCATGTTGAAGGTGGACTGCCGGCCGCTGCGGATAAAACCGATAAATCCCCTGCGGTTTTCCCTGTCTCCGATTTCCCATGCCCTGCCGCCAGCAAGGCTCACAGCGGATTCTGCGAGTTTTCTGCAATGCCCTGTCCGGGTGACAAATACGATCGCCGGCTTCATCGCTCTTACCTCGCTTTCTGCGGAACCATGTACAGGCTGGACAGATCATAGCCCTGCGAGACTGCGATCTGCTTCATCTTATCGAGTATCTCGTCGCTTACTTCAGGAGTTCTGGAAAGAAACCAGAGAAATTTCCGTGAATTGTTCCCGACCAGAGCCCACTGGTAGTTCTCGTCATCGAGGCCGAACACAAGGTAGTCGGAAGTGAACAGCCCGAAAAACCTTACCTTGAGCGCTCCCGGCACTGTATCGTCCGGACGCCAGGCTGCTGCTTTTACCGAAGCATAAGGTCCATCGAGGCTCTTCCTGAAGCCTGAATTGAGCACCTGGATCTTGCCGTCCGGTCTGAGCGAATATTCCGCGGTTGCGCCGACCAGCGTCTTCTCGAAGCTGTGCTGGTACCGTGCTATCTCATACCACCTGCCAAGATAGCGCTCAAGCTCGAGGTTCGGTACCAGCGAAAGCGGTTCGCGGGCCTGTGCCTGTCCCGCACATCCAGCAAGTACGACGATGACAAGCGGCAGGGCCGCCAGGAAAGCCTGTTTTCCTTTCACGATGTTTCTCCTTTTGTAATGCGATTCTCGATGTTAATTATACTGCATTGATATAGGCTATGAATACACAAGCCGGCCTGCCGCGGCTGTTCCTGCTGATGAGGTCTACTGTTGAAGGACATTCATGCCAAGAGACTGATTTTTCTTGACCGCTTCTTTCTTTCAGTGCTATGCTGATGCCGCTCCACATGGGGCGCTCCGAATCATGCAGGCTGGGAACATCGGACTGCCAGCCTTTTCGCCTCACGAATGCACTCATTCCATGGCGGCATGATCGAGGCCGGAACCGATATCGGGCCGGCCGAGGGTTGTGCGGGAAACGGCACAGCCTCCCGTGTTTGGAAAGGAGATCGCATGCTTCATTCATTCGAGCTGAGTGTCTTCAGGCGCACTATTTTTCTTGCCCTGCTTTGTGTGCTCATTGCAGCATATGGATATGGCGCTCCGGCCCCTGCTTCCATCCGCCTTGCCACCACCACCAGCATGGACCAATCCGGACTGCTCGATGTGCTGCTGGCGGCATTTACAAAACGCACGGGCATAAGAGTCGATGTCATTGCTACAGGCTCTGGATCAGCGCTCACGCTCGCCTCGCATGGCAACTGTGATCTCGTTATCGCGCACGCCCCGGCGCTCGAAAAGGCCTTCCTGGCCACTAATCCTGCAAGCCTTCGCATCCCCTTCATGTACAGCGACTTTGTCATAGTCGGTCCGAAGTCTGACCCGGCAGGGATCAGCAGATCGGCAAGCGCTGTGGCAGCATTCTGCAGTATCGCCGAAAGCAAGGTGCGCTTCGTATCGCGCGGCGACAATTCCGGAACCCATCAGAAAGAACTGGAACTGTGGCCGCCCAAGCTCAAACCCACGCACAGCTCATGGTACCTGGAAAGCGGGCAGGGAATGGCTGAAACCCTGAGAATCGCCGATGAGCGCGACGCCTATGCGCTTTCGGATCGGGCTGCATTCCTTGCCCTGTCGAATGAACTGGGTCATCTGGCCATCCTTTTTGAGAAAGACGGGGCTCTGCGCAACGAATATTCCATGATTATTCCCGGCTTGTCGGCCGAAGGCAGACCGCTCGCGGATTTTCTTGCCGGCCCGGAAGCGGCTGAACTCATCCGCTCATTTGCGGTTAGAGGAACCCGTGTATTTTTCCCGCTTTACCCGGATATCAAAACAGAATCGGCAAAGAGGTAGGCAGATGGGCGAAGCATTCAGGCTTTTGCGGACAGCTGATCCCGAACTCTGGAGCATTATTGGGCGCAGTCTGCTGTTTTCTGCTTCCGCCGTCCTTCTGGCAGCCATTCCCGGAATCCCCTGCGGTATTGCAATCGGCTGGAAACCGGGCGGTTTCCGGCATTGGCTCGCATCCATTGTACATGCCCTGTCTGCCGTGCCGACCGTCGTGATCGGCCTCTTTGTCTACGGCCTTCTCTCGAGAACAGGGCCCCTCGGTTTTCTCGGCATGCTCTACACACCTGCCGCAGTAATCCTGGGGCAGATATTTCTTGCCCTTCCTCTGCTTGTATCCTTTATTGCAGGGGGATTTTCGAGCATCGATCCGCGCTTCCGGGAAACGCTTGAAACCCATGCAATTCCGCCTATCGCCGCATTTTCGCTCGCGCTGCGTGAAGCGCGGCCGATGATCACCACTGCGGTTGCCATGGCATTTTCGAGGGTCATAGGAGAAGTCGGAGTTGCCATGATGCTCGGCGGCAACATTCGCGGCCTGACAAGGACCATGACGACTGCCATTGCCCTGGACACTTCGCGCGGAGAATTCGAGAGGGCAGTAGCACTTGGCATAGTACTGCTGGCTGTGGCGCTCGTAATGAATATGCTCATTCACTGGAGTTCCCAAACCCTGCCGGCTTCTGTCAGGAGAAACCCACAGTGAACAGAGACCTATTGCTCTTCGAAATCGATGCACTGCAGTATCGTTATGGCTGTGCCCCAAAACCTGCACTTGCGCTGGACCGGCTGGAGCTTCGGGAAGCCAGCTGTGTCGCCTTTGTAGGACCGAACGGATCGGGCAAGACGACACTGCTCAAACTGCTGAACCACCTGCTTGATGGTCAGGATGACCCGAAACGATGCAAAGGCCGGATACAATTCCGCGGCCAGCCTTTTACCCGTACCATGGCCCGGCGCCACACTGTCTACCTGCATCAGCATCCCTACATGCTTGCGGGAACGGTTTTGCAGAATCTCGAAATCTGCGCTAGGCCGGGCTTTGATCGCCATGTACTGTTTGCGATGCTGGAACGCATAGGGCTTTCTGAAAAAAAGGACCTGCCAGCCCGCTCCCTTTCCGGGGGGGAAGCTCAGCGCCTTGCCCTTGCCCGCGCGCTCGTCTCGGATAGGGAGATTCTTCTCCTCGATGAACCGACCGCAAGTACCGATGCTGCTTCCGCGCTCCGCATCCGGAATCTCCTTGAGGAGCTCAAAGCGCAGAAAACCATCCTGTTCAGTACCCATCACCGGCGATTTGCCGAACAGCTTGCTGACCGCATCATCGAACTCGCCGATGGAACCATATGCAATGACCGGAGGAACGATCTTGTTGACCAATCTTCATCCCGATGAAGCGCTTAGTCTTGTCATAGAGGCCGGTACAGCACTGTCCAGGAGTCTCGGCACGGAAACGGTGCCCCTCGATCGTGCGCTCGGTCGGGTCCTTGCGCAGGACATCCACGCTTCCATCGATCATCCGCCGTTCGCAAAGGCTGCCATGGACGGCTACGCCTATGTCAGAGGTACTGAGTTTGACCGGTACACCGTGATCGATGCGGTTCCCGCCGGCAAGGCCAGCTCGAAAAAGCTTGCGGAGGGAGAAGCGGCACGCATCATGACGGGAGCCCCTCTGCCCGAAGGAGCGACTGGGGTGCAGAGAATCGAATGGACCGAAGAGCTCGGCAGAGACAGCGAAGGAAGGCCTCTTGTCCGTTTCCGTCTGCGCGAAAAGATCGACAACATCATCGCGCGCGGAGAAAACCTTCAGCAGGGAGCGCTTCTCTTGACGCGAAGGTTCCTGATGCCCCAGGACATCGGCATTCTCGCCGCCGATGGGATTGCTGAGGTCGAAGTCCGGCGCAAACTGCGTGTCGGCGTCATCTCCACAGGAGATGAAATTGTCCCGGCTGGGACGGCGCTGCCGCCAGCAGCAATCTACGATTCCAACGGCCCCCAGCTTGCCGCCCAGGCTTGGGCTGCCGGTGCCGAGGTCATGACATTCGGGATCGTGCAGGACAGCGAGACAGCCCTGACCGAGGTTCTCTCCAGGGCGCTCAGCCAGTGCACGATGGTGATTCTTTCCGGCGGGGTGTCGATGGGCGATTATGACCTCGTGCCCAGGGTGCTTCAGAAACTGGGAGTTGAGCCTGTCTTCCATTCGCTCAAGATGCGTCCCGGCAAACCGACATTCTTCGGAAAGACCGACAAGGCCGCGGTTTTCGGGCTTCCGGGCAACCCCGTGTCGACCTTCGTCAATTTCGAGGTTCTTGTCAAACCATTTCTGCATGCATGCATGGGGCTGGACTACACCCCTCTGATGCTGAGGGTGCGCCTTGCTTCTCCCCTCGTGCGCAAGGGTTCGGACCGCGTTGAATTCCTGCCCGGAACGCTTCAGCTTTCCCCGGAAGGAATGACCGCAGAACCCCTGCCCTACCATGGCTCTTCCATGATCACCGTGCTTGCCCATGCGCAGGTGCTGTTCAGGATGGAGATCGGACAGGAACGGATCGAAGCAGGAGCATATACCGATGCGCGACTCATTCGGGCGTGAGATCACCTATCTGCGGGTTTCGGTCACCGACCGCTGTAACATGCGCTGTATCTACTGCATGCCTGCCGAAGGAGTGCCTCTGCTGGCGCACGAAGATATTCTCACGTTCGAACAGATCGAAGCAATAGTGCGGGCGGCGGTCGGATTGGGGATCGAAAAAGTCCGTCTCACCGGAGGGGAGCCCCTTGTGCGGAAGGGAATTCTCGAGCTGGTCCGCATGCTGGGGCGTATCGAAGGCCTGCACACCCTCGCCATGACCACCAATGGCAGTCTTCTGGCTCCACTTGCGCAGGACCTTGCGGCTGGCGGCCTCACATCAGTCAATATCTCTCTGGACAGCCTCGATCCTGTGCGCTTTGAGCGCATCACAAGGATCGGCAGGCTCTCCGATGTTCTTGCCGGCATCGATGCGGCTCTTTCTTCAGGGCTTGCGGTAAAGCTGAACATGGTGGTGCTCGAGGACACTCCAGCTTCGGAAATCGAAGCGCTGCGGCAGTATGCCAAAAGCAGGGGTGCCGGGTTTCAGACCATTGCGCATTATTCGCTGTCGGAAGAAAAGAGGGACGACTACGCATACGACCGTCCACCTCCCTGCAGCCGCTGCAACCGCATCAGGCTGCTGGCGAATGGTGTATTGCGGCCTTGTCTGCATTCGGATACCGATATCCCTGTAGATTTCGACAATATAGAAGAAAGCCTGAAAAAGGCCATTCTTGCCAAACCTGCGCACGGCATGGTGAGTTCGGCCATCGCAGTGTCGCAGATTGGCGGATAAAAAAGGAGCAGAAACCCATGAACGAGGAATCCCAATTCACCCATATCGACGAGCAAGGCAATGCGCGCATGGTGGATGTTTCGGCCAAACCCCGAGTACGCCGCACCGCCACAGCGAAGGGCCGCATTGTGCTCGATCCAGGGACAATTGCACTGATTCAGGCAAACCAGATCGCCAAGGGCAATGTGCTCGCCACCGCGCGGGTAGCCGGTATCATGGCGGCAAAGCGCACCTCCGAGCTCATCCCGCTCTGCCATCCCATCGAAACCGAGCATGTGGAGATCGATTTTGCCTTCGAGGAGACCGGCATCGCCATCAGCGCGCGAACGGTCTGCACCGACAAGACCGGCATCGAGATGGAGGCGCTCACTGCGGTCTCGGTCGCTGCGCTTACGATCTGGGACATGTGCAAGGCAGTAGACAAGACCATGTGCATTACCGACATTTTCCTCGTGGAAAAGACAAAGGAGGCTCTGCAATGAAGCCTGACAGCACCACTGCAACGACGGAAGCCGGCCCGGCGCACTCATCCAGCCCGGCGCCCCTTTCTGAAGTTCCACCGGAAGGTGCATTCGAGATCATATCGATCAATGTCTCGGAGCGCACCGGCACCAGAAAAAAGCCGGTCTCCGATGCCCTGCTCATACCCGGAAAAGGTATCGAAGGCGACGCCCATGCCGGAGTTCTGGAAAACCGTCAGGTATCCTTCCTCGCCATCGAAGAGATTGAACAAGCTTCGGCTCATCTTTCCGAACTGATGGGGGGCGGCTGTACCCTTGCTGGCACCCTGGACCACCTGTCGCCAGGCGATTTTGCGGAAAACATCACGACCAGGGGCATCGCTCTTCATCTTCTGCCGATAGGCACAAAGCTGTACATCGGCGAGGCAGTACTCGAAGTGTCGAAAATCGGAAAAGAATGCCATACAGCCTGCGAAATTCGCCGCCTTGTGGGCGATTGCGTCATGCCCCGCAAGGGCATTTTTGCCCGCGTGCTGGTGGGAGGGAGGACACGCCGTGAAGATCGCGGTTATTACCGTATCTGACCGCGCTTCGCGCGGAGCGTACGAGGATCGTTCGGGGCCGGCCATTATCGAGACAATGGACAGGCTTGTCCAAGGAATCATATGGGAAAGGGAAATTGTGCCCGATGGCATCGAGAGCGTCCATGAGGCACTCTGCCGGCATCCCGATGCCGACTGGATCATCACGACAGGCGGCACCGGTCCATCGCCGCGCGATCAGACGCCGGAGGCGACCCTGCGTTATTGTGACCGCATTATCCCGGGGCTGACTGAATACCTGCGCGCCCGCTCGCTCGAGCAGACCCCCTTTGCGGTATTCTCACGGGGTGTTGCCGGCTTGCGGGGGTCGCAGTATGTTGTTAATTTCCCAGGCAGTGTCAAGGGTGCGGTATTTCATGCGGAAGCCCTTGCACCGCTTCTCGAGCACGGCATCGCCATGGCCCGCGGCGAAGGGCATTGAAGGCACATCACAGTGGCGGCATCTTGTCGAAGGTCACCCTTCGGTACATTTCGTACTCTTCGCCGCCCGTTCGGACCATTACCTTTCTTGCCCTGCTTTGCGGGTTTCTGGCGACCGCAGCCACATACGATTCTGATTCACTGGCACGCAGCGCATCCACCTTCGCCTGTCTCTTCGCTACCAACGCATCCAGAACTGCCCGGTAGAACCGGCGCACATCCACGAGGATCGCTTCCATGGTATTCTCCTTGATCGATGTCATGATGCAATGATAAGGACATCGATCATTTCCGACATCAGGCAGGTGGACAGGAAAACCTTATCAATCTGACCGGGGAAGATACTGGTCGAAAGAATAGGTGAGCTTTCAGATGTCACAGCGGGGTTTGACGATCAGGATGCCCGGAATGCAGGGATTCGCGGTCGGAAGGCGATTCAGTGCCGTACTGGACAGCGCATAGGGGGCCAAGAAGCGGGGGTTCTGGGCTTGTGCGCCACTGGCAATGGAGAGCGCTTCGAGCCGCTCTTGCAGAAAGTCGTAATTCTGAATCCGGAAATCGGCACTGCCCGCCATCGCCGCTTTTCCGATCAGGCATGTAGGCACACCGGCCTTCAGCCCCGCTTCGATTTCGAGCACACGCTGGGCGATGATGAGCGTTTCTTCAGGTTTGAGCGCATGGCTTTCAATCGCAGCCAGCACCATCGAGGGATCCGGCTTGGGAAGATAGCCCTGGTCGATGCTGAATATGCCATCGATCAGATGCTCCATGGAATGCACTCGAAGAAATGCCCTGCTCATCTCGGTAGACCGGTGGGTCAGAATCAGGTTCTTTCCCCCATGCTGATGCACCCACTCGCAAAGAGCGCGGGCACCGGGCATTTCGGGCTGGTTGGAAAGTGGAATCCGGACATAGATCTCTTCTGCAATGTTCCGGACCTGAGCTGGGTCGAGGCGAAAATGCTTCGCCAGAACGTCGATGCAGGCATCGAGCGACAGACAGGCCAGATTGTCGAGCACATTGAGCGCGACCGGATGTCCCAGCCTGCTCAAAGCCCTGCTGATGGTATAGGTTACGGCTGTATAGGTATCGAAGAGAACGCCATCGATATCCCATAGAATGTTCCGGATCATGGCCGGTACCTGTATGATGTGTGCATCACTGGAATCGACTATAGGCCCAATCATACATGGAAGCACCCGCCGGCTGGACAGGCGGGCACCTGGTCAGTTGACCAGTTTGTGCTGGAGCGCGATGGCTACGGCTTCGGTACGGGAGAAGGCTCCAAGCTTCCATAGTATGCTGCTGACGTGGAATTTGGCGGTGGAAATGCTCACGCCGAGCCGCTCAGCAATGAGGCTGTTGTTAAGTCCTTCGGCCATGAGAGCGAGCACTTCCTTTTCGCGCGCGGTCAGATCCTGTCCCAGCCTGTCGGCAGGGTGACGCGCGGCATGCATGAGTACCTGCGCCGCTTCAGGAGCGAGGGTTGGCTTGCCCACGACGGCAGCCCGGATTGCCCTTGCAAGCTCGTCAGCACTGACATCCTTGAGCAGGTAACCGATCGCTCCTGCATCGAGGGCGCCCTGCACGAGTTCCTGCTCCTTGAAACTTGTCAGCACGATGACCTGGATATCGGGGCAGTGTTCGCGGACACGCCGCGTTGCAGTGGCTCCATCCATTCCCGGCATTACGAGATCCATCAATATCACATCTGGCTTGAGCTTTTCGCAGAGCTGGATCGCCTGTTCTCCGCTTGCTGCTTCGCCCACCAGCGCAATATCCTCGCATGTCATGAGAAATGTCGCCAGACCGCGGCGCACGACCGCATGATCGTCCACGAGCATGACTCGTACTGGTTCCGTCGCTGTCATTTTTCCTTCTCCCTCCATTCGAACATGACCGAGGTTCCCTCGCCTGGAGAGCTGTGAAGATGCAGAGCCCCTTCTGCCATATCAGCCCGCTCCTGCATGATGCCGAGGCCGTAATGGCCAGCAGGAGCCTCCGAAGGATCAAAGCCCCTCCCGTTATCCCGGACTTCAAGCCGGACATGATGCTCATCCCGATCCAGCGCAACTGTCACATGCGAAGCTTCCGAATGCTTGATCACATTGTTGAGCGCTTCCTGTGCGATGCGGTACGCTGCTTCCTTCACAGCAGGCGGCGGATCCCAATTCCCTTCGACCGACATATCCACAGGAATGAGCGTGCGGCCGGTACATGCATTCGCCAGATACTTTATGAGCTCAGCAAGGTCCATGTCAGCAAGTGCATCAGGCCGCAGTTCGAGCAGAAGCGTGCGCATTTCCGACAGGGCTCCCTTTGTCAGCTGTCGCAATTCTTCAAGCTTCTGCCGGGCAGCAGCAGGGTTTCTCTCCCAGAGTTTCGGAAGCACTTCCGCAACCAGACTGGCTGAAAACAGAGTTTGAGACACGGCATCATGAAGGTCGCGGGCAATGCGGTTGCGCTCCGACAGCACCGCAGCCTCGGCAGCCTGTTCCCGAAGCATGGCATTTTCGATGGCAAGGGCGAACTGACCTGCGAAGGTTAGACCGAGCTGTATCTGGTCTTCCTTGAATTCCTGGGGTTCGGTGTAATAGAAAACAATGCCTCCGTAGAGCTGATCCTGAATATAGAGGGGAGCAGCAAACGAAGCAGCAAAGCGAGTACGGAGAGCAATACGTTCTGCCTTGATGGGATCGGGAATGTTCGGGTCGTTGCGAATGGCTTCGATCCGGTCCGGCAGTGGGCCATAGTTGCCGAATGTCGGCTTTTTTCTCAAAAGTCCCTTGAGGTAGTCGGCACCCCCCGAAGGTCCGAGAGCAGAAAATGGCCGCTCGCCGCGAACTTCGAAAATGCCTTCGATGCCATAACCAGCCAGCTGGCTGATGACCTCACGCTCCAGGTCGAGATGGTGAAGTACGCAGGCGCCTGCCCCCAGTTGTCGAGCTGCAAGTTCAACAGCCTTCTGGAGAAATTCCTGCAGAGGCATGTTTGAATTTATCATGTGCAGGATATCGCGCAGGCTTTCGGCTGTCTGTCTGCGGCGTTCGATTTCTTCGGTACGTTCGCGAACCCGCTGTTCAAGAGTCGCGGTGAGATTCTGAAGAGCCAGCTCAGCTTCTTTCTGTTCAGTCAAATCAATCATCATGCCGTCGAAATGCGAGAGCCTGCCGCGGGCATCATAGCCGGGGCTGGAGATGGTCTGAATCCACCGCCAGCGTCCTTCCTTCGGATTGAACAGACGCGCAGTCTGATTGTAGGAAGAACCTTCCCTGAGCGAACGCTGATTCGCCTCTTTCACGCGTTCGATATCGTCGGTATGAATATGTTCGAACCATTTCGAAAAGTCGTACAAATCCTCAATGCCCATCATATCTCTGATAGAAGGGCTGGCAAGCACGACCGATACTGTGCCAGGGTTTGAAGGCTCAACCTGCAAGCGGAAGATGCCGAAATGGTGCGCATTCTCGAACAGGGAGCGGAGCACGGATTCGCTGTCGATTGTGCTTCGAGGGAGGGTTCGGGCGTCTCTTTCAAGAAGCCGCGAGCGGGCTGGTTCTCCTCTTTCGAAAACCGCGCGGAGGAAGGGAGGGATGACAGGGTCCTGATTCACGCTGAGGTGAAGTATAAGCCAGGACGCGGGGAGAGAAAAGCCTGGGCCTTCGATATGCGGGAAATGATGAGATTTTTCTGGCCTCAGCGCTTTGCCGATAGCCTTGCTGTCAAGAATAATCCATACTGTAGCGCGGCTCGTCAGCAATTGCTGACGAAGCATATGCAGAAAAGGGGGCAGCAATGCACATTCTGGTGGCTTATGTTTCGAAAACCGGGACCACTGAAGAAATTTCACGGCGTATCGGTGATATTCTCGCATCACGCAAGGAAGCTGGTGAGACGACGGATTCCGCCATCGTTACCGTAAAGCCGATTTCGGAGGTCGCTTCGCTCGAAGGAGTCGACCGGCTGGTGCTCGGCAGTCCCATCAACGGCATGAAAGTGCTTCCGGAGTTTCGCACATTCCTGCAGGAACATGTGGCGGGAAAGGGAATTCCTTCCGCACTATTCATCGTCTCTTATCTGTACTTGCATGGCAGTGCGATGTGGAAAAGGGCTATTGCTCGTGAAGCTGAACATATGAAACAGTTGGCAGGAGCTGATTCGGTGGCTATTTTTGGAGGAAGACTTCCTTCCGCCATGCCTGCCTTTGCCCGCCTGCTTTTCGGCGTCAAGGGTAATCCGCCTCTCGATATCCGGAACTGGGAAGAGATCGAGCGGTGGGCCGGCAGGCTGTAGACGGCTTATGCGGGGTACTTCATTCAGAGTAGTTCAGCGAAGTTTTCCGCAGCAGAGGGAACAAGTCGGACAGCCGCGCATAGCTCTCCCTGTACACGTGGAAGAGCTCTTCGTAACGTGAAGCCGTGCTGCGTCGGGGTTCGTACGATGTGCCGGGCTTGAAAACGAATTCGGCAGCCTGGGAAAAGCTCCAGGCTTCACCGAGCGCTTTAAGGCCGATGGCGAAACAGCCAGCCAGCTCGGGCTCGCCGAATTGCGGCACCATGAGAGGCAGGCCAGTAATATCGGCCTTGATCTGATTCCAAAGCGGAGAGAGCGAAGGCATGCCGGTTGCACGCAGATCGACTGGACGAGCCCCCGCCGATTCCATTGCAAGAATCACATCGCGGATGGCAAAGGCAACGCCTTCGAGCACCGCGCGAGCCATGTGATCTCGTGTGTGTTCGAGCCTCAGGCCCAAGAAAAGCGCGCTTGCATCGGGGTCCCAGTGAGGCGTGCGCTCTCCTGCAAGGTAGGGCAGAAAAACCAATCCGTCCGCGCCTGGCTGTACTGCGGCAGCCCGGGCATAGATCGATTCAAACGATGCTCCGGGCATAAAGGTGTCACGGAACCAAGCGAGCGCTTTTCCGCTGGTTGAAATCACCCCCGAAATGTTGTAGTAGGGCTCGATGATGTGAGGCATGACAAGAAGGCTTCTTATCTCGGCACTGGCATTGCTGCGATGGGCATGTTCCTCATGCGCCAGGCCATCTGCAGAGCCAGATCCAATCGTTCCGGCCGGCGGAGAAATCGGCCTTTCGGCACACAGATTGATTCCTTCGGACGTTCCTCCCTTGTCGCAGGTTCTGCCAGGCGCAACGGTCGCCGTCCCCAGAAGTGAGGCAAAAAAATCAGGCCCGGCCATGATGACGGGAATGCCCTGCGGCAGTCCGAATTCGCTGGCAGCTGAGCGATGTACTTCGCCGACGATGCTTCCGATGGGAACCGAAGGCGGAAATTTGCGCTCATCGAGGCCAAAAGTTCTGAGTGAGGCTTCATCCCATATGATTGCAGTATAGCCGGCATTCGGCACGCAGGTGGTCCATGTACCCGTCAGTCTCCCTGCCACGAATTCCGGACATGATACGAAAAGCTGCGCTCTTTCGTACAATTCGGGCCGATGGTTCCTCAGCCAGAGTATTTTAGGCAGGTTGAAGGCGGCATCGATGGAATGACCCAGCTTTTGGCTTGCTTCCCGGGCTTCGACTGTGGCCCGGCGGTCGAGCCAGGACATGGCTGGAGCAAGCGGCTCTCCTGCGCGGTCTACTGCAAGTATGGTGGGTCCGTTGCCACAGATGACAACAGCCCGGAGCGCTTCGCCTGCCAAGGCCGGAGACAGGTCAGCGACGAGCGATTTGAGCGCATGGAGCCAGAGCCGCGCATCGATTTCAATGCCGTTCGACTGCCCAGTCCCCAGTTCGCCGTAATCCGCCGAAGCGATGCCCCGGCAGGTGCCGCTATTGTCGAAAAGCCCTGCCTTTGCGCGGGAAGTTCCAATATCGACTGCAAGAATCATTGCCGTTCCTTTCGATGTGCTGCAACCTTCGCTCAAGGCTGGCCTATTCCGTAGCTGCTCTTGTCGCAGATGCCGCCGAATTCGCATTCGCCGCACTCTTCGCCGGGACAGGAAAAGAACGAGTTCTTCGCCTTCAGCGCTGAAATCCGCTCATCGAGCTCGCGGATCCGTTCTTCAGCTTCTTGGATGACTGCTTCTTCTTCCTTTTTTTTCTCTTCATAGATGCCCAGCATGAGCTGGCGGCACAATTCTCCCGAAGGATCCTGGGCTTCGAGGTCGAAGAATTCGCGGATCTGCCCCAGACTGAGTCCGAGCATTTTGAGTTCGCCAAGGCGGCGAAGGCGGATAACGACATCCGCGGGATATCGGCGGTGGAGTCCTTCGGTCCGGTTTGAGGCTTCGATGAGCCCAAGCTCTTCATAATAGCGGATGGTGCGCGGTGTCACTCCGAAGAGCTGGGCGAGTTCGCCGATTTTCAACAGTCTTGCACTCATGGAACCCCTTGCATGGATCAAATAAAGTACCTATACTGAATCTTACGTAAAATTTTACTTTACGTCAATTTTAAGGGCACGGCAATTTCTGCCGCACCACCCCGCCCCTGCACGCAGGAGGAACACCATGCGCAGGATTTTATCCTATATTCTTCTCTCCGTCATCGCCGCAGTCAGCCTGTGGGCACAAAGCCCGCGAATCGGCGTATTCATTCCCGGCCAGCGCGAAGGCAGTCCCATCTACAATACCATGGCACGCGGTGCCGAACGCCTCGCAGCCGAACTCAAAGGCAGCGTCCGAATCTACGAAGCAGGCTTCAATCAGGCTGAATGGCAGGAAAAACTGACCTCCTTCGTCGCCTCCGGCAAATTCGACATTGTCATCACCTCGAATCCTTCCATGCCCGAACTAGTCAACAAAGTCTCAAAAGTATTTCCTTCACAGAAATTCATCTGCCTCGATGGCTATCTCCAGGGAAACCCGAATGTGTACAGCGCTCTCTACAACCAGATCGAACAGGGATACATTACCGGCTACCTTGCGGGACTGGTTTCCATATCCGGCATAAAGGGCACCAATCCCGACAGGAAAGTTGGCATGATCATCGGGCAGAATTATCCGGTCATGGACAAGATGATCATTCCGGGCTTTACCCAGGGGCTCAAGGCTGTCGACCCCTCCTTCCAGCTCGATGTCCGCGTACTCGGCAACTGGTATGATGCCGCAAAAGCTGCAGACCTTGCCCGGAGCCTGTATGCCTCAGGCGCAGATGTCATTCTTCCCATCTGCGGATCAGCAAGCCAGGGAGTGGTGAAAGTTGCCCAGGAAAGCGGGCATTTCCTTGTATTCTTCGATGACAACGAGTTCGACAGAGCACCCGACCATGTGCTCGCCTGCGCAGTGCTTCACCAGGAAGACCTGGCATACCGAAGCCTCAAGTCGGCGATCAACGGTACGCTTCCATTCGGAAAGGCCGATGTGGTCGGCATGAAGGAAGGATATATAGAATTTCTTTCTTCTCATCCTTCCTATATCAGGAATGTTCCCGAACAGGTGCGCCGCAAGGTCGATGCTGCCATCAAGTCCATTCTGTCGGGTCAGCTGACCTTTACGGTACCTTCGCTGTAAACTGGTTCCCATGCTCGCGGTCAGGATGCTCCATATCACCAAGAAGTACCTTCCCTCGGGAGTGCGCGCCAACGACGACGCCTGTCTCGAAGTAGAACGGGGGAGCATTCACGCCATCGTGGGAGAAAATGGCGCCGGCAAGTCTACGCTGATGAAAATTCTTGCCGGTCTCGAGACTGCGGATTCGGGAACCATAGAAATCGGCGGACGAAACGTACAGATCAGGAATCCCAGCGAAGCGCGCATGCTGGGCATCGGCATGGTGCATCAGCACTTTCAGATATTCGACGAACTTTCGGCCGCAGAAAACATGCTGTTCGGAATGGAGCCTGTCTCGCGGACCGGACTTGTCGACCGCAAAAGTCTCATTCGGCAGGCTTCCTTCCTTGCAGAGCAATACGGCTTTTCGCTCGACTGTGCAGTACCGGCAGGAACGCTGGCAGTCGGAGCCCGACAGCAGGTCGAAATTCTCCGCCAGCTTGCCCGCAATGTCTCGATTCTGATTCTGGACGAGCCCACTTCGGTACTCACCGAACAGGAAATCCAGGCTCTCTTCTGCAAACTGGCAGACATCAGACAGAAAGGCCACACCATTCTCATCATTACCCACAAAATCGATGAAGTGATGCAGATAGCCGATCAGGTTACAGTCATGAGGGAAGGAAAAACCGTAGGCACCTTCCCTGTCCGTGAGGTCAGCGCAGCCGAATTGAGCCGGCTCGCCATGGGTTCGGCCGACTTCATCTCCCCGCGAGAGCGCAGCAAACCCGCGCCCGGCGCTCCCGTGCTCTCGCTTTCCGACCTCTGCGTCAAGAGCAGAAGCCGCGGCCGCATGGCGCTCGATCGGCTTTCCTTCGAAGTGCATCGAAATGAGATATTGGGCATCTGCGCGCTAGGTGGAAACGGGCTTGAAGCGCTCGAAGAGGTGCTCGGGGGCTTTCTGCCGCCTTCCAGAGGTGTATGTACCTTCAACACATCCTCGTTTCAAGTCCATCATTATGCATCGTTTCGCAGGCTTCTGCACAGCGGGAACATCCTGTATCTTCCTTCGGACAGAATGCGCAGGGGAATCGCTCCGCACCTGGCGGTTATGGAAAACTTCATCGCCCTTTCCCGCAAAAGCTATTTCCATCGCGGCTGGCTCGATGCATCTCAAGCAAAATCGAAAACGCTCGAGGCAATTGCCCGCTTCCGGATATCCGCCCACCCTCATCAAAAAGCAGAAGAGCTTTCGGGAGGAAATATCCAGAAACTCGCGCTTGCACGCATTTTTTCCCTTCCGCCTGCAGATCTCCTCGTGCTCTGCGATCCCACATGGGGCCTGGACATGAAGACGACAGAAGAAACCTACGTAAGGATTCTCGAAGCGAGGGATGCAGGATCCGCCATCATTCTGCTCTCTTCCGATGTTGACGAAATTCTGGCTCTCTCGGACCGAGTGATGGTGCTGTATCGCGGCAGAGCTAACTTGACAAGCTCATATGGCGAGGAAGTCACGAGAGAAAGGATAGGACTTGCAATGCTGGGGAACATCGTCACCACGGATTCGGCTTCATGCCGAAGCCCTGATCCCGATAGCACTGCCATTCATGGCGCAGCTGCAGCTGGAGACCCCTCATGACCGGCGCAAAGCCGCTTTCAAGTCTGTCCCGCACCCTCTTCGCGCTTCTGGCCGCGGTACTGCTCGCCCTCATTATTCTTGCACTCTCTGCAATAAGCGCTCCTTCAGGCCGGCAGGCCGGTTTTTTCGAAATGGCATCACATTTCTTCATAACGCCTTTCTCGAACCCTTACTTTTTCGGCAACCTTCTTGCAGATTCCGTACCGCTCATGATCGCAGGGCTCGGCATTCTCATTGCCTTCAATTCCCGCAATTTCAATCTGGGAGGCGAAGGCCAGATCTATTCCGGAGCCCTCGCTGCAGTGGTCGTAGTCCTCGCCATTCAGGAGCATGCAAGCCCGGTCGCAGTCTGGATCCTAGGCGCATGCGCCGGACTTGCGACCGGAGCGGTTCTCGGCGGCCTTGCGGGTATCCTCAAGGCTGTCTGGCGGATTTCCGAAATGATTTCTTCCTTTTTGCTATCCGCGATCGCAATTGCCGTTACCGACTTTCTTGTTGCCGGCCCCCTGCAGGACCCGAACAGCAACTTTCAGACAACGCGAGAAATTGCCCCGCGGCTGCTGCTTCCCGGCATTCTTCAGCCATCGAAGCTCGATGTCTCTCTTTTCGCCGCAATCCTGCTTATCGCTGCAGCAGGCTTCGCCGGAAAGCGCAGCCGAATCGGTTTCGAACTTAGAATCTGCGGTGAAAACGAAGAATTCGCACGCTACTGCGGCATCCGGGTTCCGGCATATCAGGCAGGCGCGATGGCTGTCTCCGGAGCCATGCATGGTCTTGCGGGAGCCCTTTTGGTCATAGGTCTGCAAGGCAGGCTGATCCGCGGCTTTTCCGGCGGTCTCGGCTGGAGCGCCATTACTGTTGCCCTGCTTGCACAGAACAGCGAAGCCGGGATCATTCCCGCAGCACTGTTCATCGCCTTTCTCAAGTCAGGCTCGGACCAGATCATGATCGGTTCGGGTCTTCCTTCGGAAATCGCTGCCCTTCTGCAGGCTGCGATCATGCTGGTCATTACCATGCAGACCATCCCTCTCGTCAGGAGAATGAAAAACAAGCCAGCCGGCGCTGTGCAAAAGAGAGGTTCTCCATGAGCACAGTTAGCTCTTTCTTCACCTTCATTCCGGAAATCGTCCGGTATGCCCTTGCTGCCGCTGGTCCGCTTCTGTTCGCCTCGGTGGGAGGCCTTTTCCCGGAACTCGGTGGTATGCTCAACATCGCGCTGGAAGGTCTCATCGGCCTTGGAGCATTTTTCGGAATGGCAGCAGCCGGAGCTTCGGGAAGCCTCGCTGGCGGTGCCCTCACTGCCATGGCCGCCGGCATGGCTAGTGCCCTTCTGCTGGGCATGATCGTACTGCGCTTCAGGGCGCACCTGTTCGTCGCGGGACTGGCGATCAATCTCGCTGCCGGAGGAATTACCGCAATCCTCTCCCAGGCCTGGTTCGGCACAAAGGCTGTCGTTCCCTTCAAGATTCCCCCTGTTCCTGCCGCATTTCCGCCCTTCCTCAGAGACATTCCCCTCCTGGGACCGATGCTGTTTTCACATTCGATCATAACGGTGTCGGCATGGCTGTGGGTTCTGCTGTCGGCAATCGTCATAGAGAGAAGCCGTTTCGGTCTCAGGCTCAGAGCGACAGGCATGAATGCCACGGCAGTGGATGCACTTGGCGTACGCGCAGATCGTTACCAGATGACCGCCCTGGCCCTTTCGGGAATCGGTTGCGGACTTGCCGGCTACGCCCTCGGCGTTTCCATTTCAGCCTATGTGCCCAACATCGCATCCGGCCGCGGCTGGATTGCACTTGTCGCCATTTACCTCGGAAGGCGCAGGGCCGGCTGGGTTGCCGCCGCGTGTCTCGTGTTTGCGCTGGCAGAGAGCTTTTCCAATTACCTGCAAGGTTTTCTCTCGATACCCCCACTTCTGGTGCTCGCGCTTCCCTATGCTGTCACTTTGGTGTCCCTCATTGCAGGAGGCCTGCGCACGTCGGCGGAAGGAATGTAATATCTGGAACTTCAGTAGTGCTCTCAACCTTGTGTAAAGATTTGAAGGAAAGAGGCCAGCCAGTGCGATACGCTCTATGACCGCTTCTGCGGTCAGGGAGGTATGCTGTGCACTGGTTTGCCTTCTGTCCCAATCCTGGCTG